>Ga0302282_1000808_pt1 | contig 23367 bp, 19 predicted proteins | sample III_Fen_E1_3_FD_198763 | JGI IMG/M metagenome (GOLD analysis project Ga0302282, IMG submission 198763) | Peat permafrost microbial communities from Stordalen Mire near Abisko, Sweden - III_Fen_E1_3 | ecosystem: Environmental > Terrestrial > Soil > Wetlands > Permafrost | place: Sweden: Abisko... | reverse complement strand
CTACTGTCTGGCAACCCTTCCGCCTCCGCCAAGGCTACGGCGGACCGGCCGGGTTGCGGAATTGTCCGGCTGGCCGTAAATGGAACCTGCCACATATCAACAGGTTGTGAAGATGTTTCTTAAGGGAGTTCATCTCGGGCCGAACCAAGGCGGGGAGGGAATCCCCATGATGTCAGAGCCCGGGTTGGACCGAGGTCGGCGAGCGCCGCCCCGGGGTAACGCGCCCCTGAAAATGAGGGCGGCCGGGAGGGCCGAATAGTTGCCGGCGTTGGTGGGGTTCGCGTGGTTGAGCGCAAGGGTGGGAGAACCGGCCAAACAAACCCCGCAGAGGCGTTGATTAAAAGTTCCCGAGGGCATCCACGGCGATGCCAAAAGGATGGTTGAGTCCGGCGGCGGCGGGATCCATCCCCGGGGATGACTGAAATTCAGGTCAAACTGTGGGAGATGGCCCATTTTCAGCCGTCCCTGCGGGACTTTGGTCCGGCAAAACCACCCCCGGCGTTGAAAGCCGGGCTATTTCGGGTCGTCCCTCCATATAGGACGAAGTCGCGGTGCGATGGCGATGAACCAAGTCATGCGGGGGCGTCCGACACGGCAAGCTGATCGGCAACCGGCTAAACCCGACCGCAAAAGCGGGGGAATCCTATCGGTCTAAATGAGCCGGTTCTATTCCAACGAAAACAGCGAGGAACCATGTTTCTTAAGGCCAAAGCGGGGTGGGGGGGTTGAACACAGATCTCTCGGATGGGCACGGAGGGGGCCGAACCCCGGAAAATCAAAGTGAAAATTCAACCGCCGTCACGCCGGTATTAGCTTATTTGGCGGCTGGCGGCGTTGCTTTCCATGATCAACTCTTCGATCAGGACATTTGCGAGGGTTTTGCGGTGGAGCCGGCAAGTCAGAGTTTCGGCCGCACGGAAGGTTCCATGCTCGGTGAACCGGTTGGATTGGAACCCGGCGCCGCACAGCGCGTAATGCTCGCAGCTCTGGCGGCAGAGTTCACGCCCCGCGACCACCTCCTCGTTGAGGCGTGCGAAGGCGGCGCTGGCCGCCAACTGGGCGGGAGTATCCGTCAGCACATTGCCGAGCACGAAATGGCCGTGCCCGGCCCCGGGCGTGGACGCAAGTTCGGGCGAAAAGGTGGAGACATCGCCGTTGCGGCGGATGCTTAGAATGCGGAAAGGGATCACCTCATCCAACTCGCGCACAAAACCGTCGTCCGCGCGGAGGTTGTGAAGACAGCCCAGCATCTGCTTGAACTCGCGGATTTCCATGACCGAACCGTCCGCACGCCAGCGTTGCCAGAAGCGGCGCATGAACGAGGCATACGCCGACACCATGTCTTCGTGCGCGGCATCGCGCAGCCGGGAGCGTGGGTGGACCCCTTCGGACTCCTCGACGTTGAAAGCCAGGGACTGGAATCCGGTGTTTTTAAAGAAGTCGTAGATCTGGTCCGGGCTGCGGAGGGATTCGGGGGCAAGGACGCAGATGGCTCCAGGGGTTATGCCGCTTTGGCGGAGAATCCCATAGCCCGCCATGACTGCGGCATGGGTGCCCTTACCGGTCCAAGTCACCCGGTTGCGGTCATGGATCTCCGCCGGGCCATCAATGCTGAGGCCAACTTCGACCTGATACCGGCAAAACAATTCGCACCATTTCCGCGTCAGGAGGGTGCCGTTGGTCTGGATGGCGTGATGCACGCGGATGCCGGCGGGGGCGCGCCCGGCCAAGAGGGCAAACGCGTGTTCGTAAAACTCCAAGCCGGCCGCCGTTGGCTCGCCCGCGTGCCAGTGGAAGGCAATTGCGCCGCTGGAAATACCGCACGCGAAGACAAAGTCCGCGCTTGCCCGCAGGACTTCGTCGGTCATTAGCGCCGGATCCCGGCGGTTGGGCACATAACAGTAGTTGCAATTGAGGTTGCACAGCGCGCTGGGTTGCAAGACCACCAGCCGCGGATCCATGCGGGGCACGCCGTTACGCAGGTTGGTCAGGCGCAAACCTCCTCCTGCGGTCCGGCAGCGTGCGGGGCCGGTCCGGCGGGGCCGGCCGCCCCACGCCGGCGGCTTTCCGCGACCAACTCATCAATCAGGACGTCGGCCAGGGTCTGGCGGTGCAACCGGCAGGTGAGGGTTTCCGTGGCCAGAAAGTTCCCGTGTTCGCTCAGCCGGTTGGATTGGAACGCCGCCCCGCAAAGGGCGTAATACGCGCAACGCTCGCGGCAGCGGGCCTGCCCGGCGGCAACATCCCGGTGAAGCCGGGCGAAGGGTTCGCCGCCGGCCACCTGGGCGGGCGTATCGGTGAGCACATTGCCCAGGATGAAATTGCCATACTGGCGGTTCGGGGTGGAGGCCAACTCGGGTGAAAAGGTGCTGACTCCGCCGTCGCGGCGGATGGTGAGGATGTTAAAGGGGGCCACCTCGGGAGGATTTCGCACGAAGTTTTTGTCCTGATTGTAAACGGCCAGGCAGCCCAACATTTCCTTGAATTCGCGAATAATCAGCGGCGATTCGTCCGCCCGCCAGCGTTGCCAGATCCGGTGCATGAACGCCGCATACAACTGACGGATTTCCCCGGCGCCCACGTCCTGCAATCCGGAGCGCACATGCACCCCCTCGGACTCCTCCACGTTGAACGCCACCGAAGCAAATCCCGCGTCTTTAAAAAAATCATAGATCTGATCCGGACACTGGAGCGATTCACGGGTCAGAACACAGATTGCGCCCGCCCGCATCCCGGAGTGGCGAATCAGACGATAGCCGGCCATGACTTTGGCGTGGGTTCCCGCCCCCGCCCAGGTCACGCGCACCCGGTCGTGGATTTCGGCCGGGCCATCAACGCTAAGTCCGATGTCCACCTGATACTCCCGGAACAGTTCACACCACTTGGGATTCAACAGTGTCCCATTCGTCTGGATGGTGTGGCGGATGCGGAGTCCTTTGGGGGCACGTTCCGCCAGCAGCGAAAAGGCGCGCCGATAGAATGAAAGCCCCGCCGCCAGAGGCTCGCCGGCATGCCAGAGAAACTCAATTTCCGGATGAAGATCGCACGCGAACACGAAAGACGCGGTCTTTTCCAAGATCACGTCCGGCATGAGACTGCGGTCACGGCGGTCAGGAAGATAACAGTAACCACAGTTCAAGTTACAGAGGGCGGTGGGCTGGAGGATCACCAGCCGGGGGCGCACCGCAGGCGGGCTGGTTTGCATCGGCGTCCGCTGTCAGACTTGCTCGGGTGCGGCGACCAGAATACCGACGTCACCGGGAGATTGGCCCCACACGTCCGTCCAGCCGCTGCTATCCTTCCAAACGTCGTGCCAGGACTGCTGCTCCCAAGAGTCCGAGGGTAATTTTAAAATTGCCAAGGATAGCGGTTCAACCGGGGCGACGGGCAGGTTTTTGACCAAGGCGGGATTGCCCGCAGCGATGACGATGAGCAGATGGGGGTCAATCTCCTTAAGTTTCTTGGCCAAGCCCTGGGCGGTCTCCCGCGTTAGTTTGATAGTTTCCTTTTTAATCATATTTTTCTCGAAGCATGGTTTGTGCATCCAAGCGCCGGTTCATCATTGGTAATGACTTTGCCACGAACGCCGGTTTATGCTGGAAAGCATTTCCTTCCCATTCTCAAGCGACAACTCAAAGAACTTCGCCCGCGCCGCGAAGCGGCGTTGAATCATAACTCGGAATCAACGAAAGTAGATTCTCATATTCTAATGATGGGTTCAAATGGATTGATACTGCAAAATCGGACATTTGTGAGCAAAATCGGACATTCACGCCGCCCCATTTATACGAAACGCGCTCGGGCTGCGATGGTATTTTCTTTTGAATTCCCGGGAGAGACTCCCCTGATGGCCGAAACGGACATCCACCGCCGCCTCTTTGATCAGCTTGCCTTCCCGAATGAGTGCCAGCGCCTTCTCCAAACGGATTCGACTGATCCAGACTTGCGGCGAACACCCGAATTTAAGATAAATGTAACGCCGCAGTTGCCGTTCGGTCACGCCACAGTGGTCGGCCAGACGGTCCACCCGGAAGCCAGCTTCCGCTGACCGAATTTCCCAATTTTGGATCAAATCCAATCGGCTGCTCATACCCTCTTTGCGTTTGACCTTCAATGGCCCACGGCGCGGCTGGCAATCGTGCATCCCGAAGTTGTTGGTAAGGCCAGCGGACGCACCAACTTGACGGACGGTCTGCAGGCTTGGAAACCTGCGAGACAGCAGACTTGGAAGTCTGCGGTACAAAAAATCCGCCAACAACGCCGGGTTGCACCGGGCTGGCAAAGCCAAATGATAATTAAATTGACATTTCCCGCCCACCCAATACCCGCTGAGCCATTGGGCGCGATTATCTTCGCTCCCTACGGGGTTGGCAAGTCTTTTTTGAAATTAAAAAAGTTTGGGCAAAAACCGGCGGCGGGAATTGGTTGGTTTTCCGGGGGGCATCCGGGGAAGGGCGCGCCCGTGAAGCGCATGGGGGGAATTTATGGAAAGCCAAAGCGGACAGCGGCCTGAACCAAGGCGGGGACTGCGGAATTATTCGAGGCGGACGATGGTGGTGGCCCCGGCTTGAATGGCCACCGGCACGGATACCAGGCCGAAGCGGGCGGATTGGGCCAGCACGGTGTAATGGCCGGCGGGCAGGGGCACTTGGTCGGGCCACTCATCGAGGTTGCCGTCATGATTGGGCACAAACGTCAGGGTTTGGCCGGCGGCGTCATGGATGGCATAGCCCGTGTGCAGGTCAAAGCAAGTCAAGTCGTCGCTGGCGGTGGGGATGGATTTCACGGTGGCCGAGAAGACCTGCAATTCCCCCGGGGACACCGGGGCGGCGGGGCGGGTGGTTTGGGGGCCGACCGGGGCGAGGGCCAGGGGGGTGGTCACGCAGCCGGCCAACAGCGGGAGGAGGCCGGCGCTCAGGAATGCGGTATTATGTAGTTTCATTGTGATTATTACTAGTCCTAGGAATCTGGTAGCGCGGGGATGGGATTAAGGCAAGAAGTTTTTTGTCGAATTAATGAACTTTCCGACTTCGGCTCGTTATTAATGAACAGAAACGCATGAACGAAGCAAACTTATGAAACGGATCCCTGCCATTGGTTGGTGGCTGCTGTTGCCGGTCCTGCTGGCTCCATGGGCCAAGGGTGAGACGTTCCGTCCGGACATTAATCCGGCGCTGTTGTATTATCAGGCCTTTCTGCTGAAACCCGAATTGAACGCGGCGGACCATGACTATTTGGTGACGAATCAGTGGAATGGCTGGCGGGTGCCCGACCGCCTTGGGGTGCTGCTGACGAATTATGAGGACGAGTTGCGGCTGGTGCATCAGGCGGCGGAACAGAAGGTGGTCTGCGATTGGGGCGTTGGTCGATTCAGTCCCTGCGGGAAGTGGATACGTCCGCCTTCGCTCCGCTACGGCGCGACAAGTCCGCCCTCATCCCGGCCTTCTCCTCCGCCTTCGCTGGCGCTTCCGCCGTCGCTGAAGCCATGGCGGACAAGACGGCGCGACAAGCCGGGGAGAAGGGGAACGGTTCGGCCGCCTCGGGTGCTTTCGACGGTTGCAGTGGTGGCCCGTTCGAGGGAGTTGGTTTATTTGAAAAAAAGTCAGGCGGGCTCGGGGAGGTCTCTGCGTTCAAAGCGGTCATCGGCGACCACCCCCGGGTCCGGGGTCGTGTCCAGCCAGCCGCAGCGTTGGACGGGGTAATTGTCGTATTGGGGCACATAGGGCTTGATGTCGAGCAGCGGTGTGTCATCCAGGATGTCCACATCTGAGAGCCGCAGGATGTGGCCCTCGAGGTTCAGCAGGCGCACGCAGGACAGGCCCAGGGGGTTGGGCCGGGCCGGCGCCCGGGTGGCGAACAGTCCGTGCGCCACCGTATCACGGTAGGGCACGACGCTCATTTTAGCCGCCGAGGCGCGGTGAAACCAATAAATCAGCCAGATGCGGTCGAAGCCGGCGAGGCCGTCGAGGCCGGCCAGAAATTCCGGGCGCAAGCGCACATAGCCCGGCGCGCCGGCCGCCCGGCAGGGCTGGATGGGCGTGCCGGCGGCCTGCTTGAAGGGGGAATGGATGCGGCCGATTTCAGACAGCCGGATTTCGGTTGCGGAGCTGCTTTTTGCAGGGTTCATGGTTGCGCTTGGATGGTGTCGTTTTCGGTTATTATCGTATCATGCCGGGGGCTTAACATCGCCCACCGACGATGGGGCTGAGGCAATTAGGGTGCCAACGGCCCGGATTTTATAAAAAAGCCGCCCAACCCCTGAGAAACAAGGGTATTTTCAGGGCGCGCCGGAATTCAGGTCATTTCCAACCGTTGGAAAATCCGACGCGAATGAAGCTTTTCCAGCGGGAACCCACGCAAATGTGGTTTGTGGCGCCCCACCCCTTGCCAAGCCAGAATGATGTATTTCAACCGCAGATGCACGCAGATGCACGCAGATAAAAACTGGGAGGAAACGTTGATCCAGTCCAGACCTGACCGAGTGCCCGTCCGGGACTCGGTATTTCGGGTTTTGCCGTTTCACCTCATCTGCTCCATCGCGGTTAAGCTCTTTTCAACCGCAGGGTTCCGGCCAAGGATTGGGGCAACCCCCCACATGCCTGCGCAATTAGGGGTTTCTTCCGGGGGGATTCCCGCTTAAAATATCCGTGATGATTGCACTGCTTGATTACGGTTCCGGCAATTTGCGCAGCGTCCACAAGGCGCTGCTCAAGGTTGGCGCGACGGTTCGACTGGTCCGGCACCCCTCGGAAATCGGGGATGCACGCGGGTTGGTGCTGCCGGGGGTCGGGGCGTTTGATGATTGCATCAACGCGCTCCGGCATCAGGAGTTGTTCGAAGCCGCGCGCGAGTTCACGCGGTCCGGCCGGCCGTTTCTGGGCATTTGCGTGGGGTATCAGGCGTTGTTTGAAAAGAGTGAGGAGTTCAACAGTTGCGCCGCCGGCCTGGGGTTGTTCCCCGGGAAAGTGGTGCGGTTTACGGAACAGCCGGGCCTGAAAATCCCGCAGATCGGATGGAATCAACTGGCCATCACCCGGCCGGACTGTCCGCTCTATCAGGGCGTGGCCGAGGGCAGCTATGTTTATTTTGTCCACAGTTTTTATCCGCAACCGGTCGAGCCGGGCATTGTGGCCACGCAGACCGACTATGGTGTGACGTTTGCCTCGTCGGTTTGGCGCGACAATGTGTTCGCCACCCAGTTCCACCCGGAAAAAAGCCAGCGGGTGGGGTTGCAGATTCTGAGTAATTTTGTGGGCCTGACGGGGCAGGGGAAGCGGTGATGGCATGATCCGCCCGCAATCCTGGAAATTTGGTTTGACCCGCACCGATGAGCCATTACTTTCAGGGGATGGATCATTCACCTGGATTTTTGAATTTGGCCAATGAGGCCAAGAAGCACATCAACGAAATCAGCGTGGCCGAGGCCCGCGCCCGGTTAGCCCAAAATCCCCGGGCCATCCTGCTGGATGTCCGCGAGGATCATGAATGGCTGGCCGGCCATGCCACGGAAGCGGTTCACTTGGGTAAAGGCATCCTGGAGCGCGACTTGGAGAAGTTGTATCCCGATCCCCGGGTCGAGATCATCATGTATTGCGGCGGCGGCTTTCGGTCGGCGTTGACGTGCGATGCCGCGCAAAAAATGGGCTACCGCAACGTGCATTCCGTCATCGGCGGCTACAAGGCGATGGTCCAGGGCGATTGGGCGGTGAAAGCCGGGGCTTGAACGTGCGGCCTACCGTCGGCCGTCATACCACAAATAGGAGGCCTGCCGGCTGGTCATGGTGCGGCGCTGGCGGAAAATGGCGCGGAACATAAAGCCCAGATGCTCGCGGGCGGTGTATAACCGCATTTTGCGGGCGGAGGTCACGAGCGGATGCCGGTGCAGCACCACGATGGTCCGCCGCCGGTCCGCCGCCAGCCGTTTGAGCCGGGAACTGAATTCCAATTCCTCCCCCACAAACAGTTCGTGGCTGAACCCGCCCAGTTCGCGAAACGCGGCGGCTTCGCAAAAGATGAACGACCCCGCCAGCAGCCGCCCCGCCCGGCTGGTGAGATTCCAAAGTTTCGTCAGCAGACCGGCCACCAGAAACCGTTCATCCATCCGCAACGTACACCCGCCGGCCAGGCAGAGCCCGTTCTGAATTTGACCGGCCACGTCGTCAAACAGCTCGGCGCTGGGATGCGAATCGGCATCCACAAACACCAGCCAGTCACCGGTGGCCGCCGCCGCGCCGCCATTGCGCGCCCGGGCGATCTGGTTGACCGGCTCAAACACCACCCGCGCCCCGGCCGCCCGGGCGATGGCGGCGGTTTGGTCGGTGGAGTTATTGTCGCAAACAATCACTTCCACCCCCCAGCCGCGCCGCGAAAAGGCCCCGGCCGCCGCCTGAATGCTGGCCAGCGACCGGCCCAGCAGGCGTTCTTCGTTGAAGGCCGGAATGATGATGGAGATCTGCACGCGCAAAGATTAGCATTTTCTGCGTGCATTTTTCACCGATTATTTTTAACTCTATGACATGACCATTTGGTTACTGGCAATTTTGATGGTGGCCTCCACAGTTGGCTTGGGCTATCGGCAGGGGGTGATCCGGGCGGCGTTTTCGTTTTTGGGGATTCTTTTTGCCGCCCTGTTGGCCGCGCCCCTGGGCCGGCTGATCAAACCCATCCTCACCCACGTTGGCGTCCATAATGAAACCCTCGCCTGGATGATTGCGCCCCTGATTGCGTTTCCGCTGGTGCTGGCGCTGTTCAAAGTGGCGGGCGGCTACTTCCATCATAAATCGGAAATGCATTATAAACACAAGGCGGGGGAGTTGGAATTGTCCATCTGGACGCGGCTGAACCACCGCCTGGGCGCCTGCGTGGGGGTGCTCAATGGAACCGCCTATGTCATCCTGCTCACCTTCGTGATTTTTAATTTCAGTTTCTGGACGGTTCAGGTGGCCGCTGCTGATTCCGAATCCGCTTCCACCCGGTTGGTCAACCGACTCGGCGAAGATATTCAGAGCACCGGCATGGCCAAGACCACCGGGGCGGTGGGGACGTTGCCAGACAACTATTATCGTCTGGCTGATCTCGCCGGGCTGATCTGTCAAAACCCGGGTTTGAGCGCCCGGCTGGCGCGGTATCCCATGTTTCTGTCCTTATTGGAACGGGACGACCTCCAGCAACTCGCGGGGAACAGTGATTTCACGAATGCCTGGGCCAGCCACTCGCCCATGGGCGAAATCCTCAACGAACCGGCCGTGCAGGGAATTTTGATGAATAATGATCTGATCAACACCGTTTGGGGCGTGGTGGAACCCAACCTGGATGATTTGGAGACCTACTTGAAAACCGGCAAATCGCCAAAATATGATTCGCAAATCATCCTGGGGCAATGGGACTTTGATGTGCCCGTCACGTTTGCCTATTTACGGTTGGCCCAGCCCAAGATTTCATCCTCCGAAATGCGCAGCACCCGCGCCTGGATGACCCAGGCCTATGCGCAAACCACGCTGATCGTGGCCGGTGACCAACAGGCTTTTTTGAAATACTGGCCGAACCTGAAGGCCACCCCCCAACCGGGGCAACCCATGGAAACCCTCAATTGGAAAGGCCAGTGGTCCCAAGACGGCACGAATTACCAGTTTACCATCTCCGATGGCTCGGACAGCCGGACGTTCGCCGCATCGACCGCCGACGGTCAGCGCCTCATCCTGAAGGATGAGAAGAGCACTTACGTTTTTGACCACGAAGATTGATCCGTCCCCGGTTCAACTTTTTCGTTGCTGAAAAAGGGCCGCCAACGCCGCCCCGATGGCCTGTGAAAGTTCCCCCAGCGAGGCCGGGACAATTTTAATGGTCTCCCGCTGGGCCGGCCAGAGATACAGGTCGGCGGTTTCCCGGATGATGTTAAGATAGCGCTCCCGGAATTCCGTGGTGGTCGCCTCCAAGTCCATCAGCCCGCCGCCAATCACCACGTAGCGGGGGTCCAAGGCCAGGCAAAGATTGGCCACATGCACCCCCATGGCTTTGGCTTGAAAGTCGAAAATCTCGAGTGCCAGCGGATCGCCTTTCTGGGCCAGGCCCCGTAACGACAGCGTTTTTTCCTTCGGGGTCGCCGCCGATCGGGCCAGTTCATGCTCGGGATATTTCAGCAGTTTCTCGGCCAATAAGTGGGTGAGCCCGGAAATGGCCGTGTAGGCTTCAATGCAGCCCCAAGTGCGGCCGCAACCGCAGGGAAAGGGTTTCACCCCGAGCAGTTGCAGGGGGGCGGGCATGTGCGCGGTTTCCATCCCCGCGAGCGTGTCGCCTTCCAGCGGCAGGCCGTTGGTGTCAATATACGCGCTGCCCAGACCCGAACCCGGCGCCAGCATCAGCACTGAAAATTTTCCCTCGCCGCGCACCTTGGCCGCCTCGGCCACGCCGCCAAACATGCCGTCGTTGCCCACGATCAACGGGATATTGCGTTGCGAGATCTCCGCCAGGGCGCCGCTGTAGGCGGCGTGAACATTCCAGCCGGCCAGGCTCGCCGGCAGATTGGCCGAACGTCCCAGCACTCCGTAACTTTGATAGGGGCCGGGAATGGCCAACCCCACGCCATTGACCTGATCCCACGTCAGGTCATTCAGCTTGAGAAAAAGGGTGATGGCCTCGATCCAGCCCTGGATCACGGCCGCCGGGCCTTGCTGGGCGTTGGTGGCCCGCTGCAATAATTTGGTGGAGATGATGGAGCCATCCTCCCAAACCCCGCCGACTTTGGAAGTCGTCGCGCCACTGTCCGTCCCAATAAAGATGTGCGGTAACTTGTTCATAACCTTAAAAACCCTTTGAAAAATGCATTGGCGCACAGGCTAGGCCCGAATTTTTCACCTGTCGAGTCGAGAGAATGCAGGACAAGCCCCGGGGGAGCAGGCCGGATCAAGGTGCCGATTTTCACTGCGAAGGGGCCGGAAATACAATGCGCTTCGGCGGCCCATGGGTTGAACTTTCCCCTGACGCTCCGCCGGCAGACGGGGCATTACCCTGATTATCCCCTTTAAAAATGGTCGGGGCGGAGAGATTTGAACTCTCGACCTCTTGCACCCCAAGCAAGCGCGCTAGCCAGGCTACGCTACGCCCCGAACCATCGGAGGACGCAGTGTATCGAATCTATTTCCAATTTCAACCATGAATAATGATTAGTTGCAATTTTCCCCGGCGGAATCATTAAGTCCGGCCAACGGGACGCCAGCCGGACGTCCCGTCGCGTTTAACCCAAGTTTCGCAAAAAGGGGCAAAAACTCACGATTTTCTTCAAATCGGACTGACGACACCCATGATTTCATTGGGGCTGATGTTGATTACTCATCGGTGTAGCCCTTGCGTCCGAGCAGCTCGTAATTCAGCGACTTGGTGGCCCGTTCCACATGCATGAGGTAATCAGCCACTCCGTCGGCGGGAACCGCATCGGTCAACGAACGATATTCAAAATTCAGCTCGAGCCGGTCGCCCGTGCAGTTGATATTCTGGCTGAAGAAAAAGGCCGGATCAGATACGGTCTTGCCGCCGGACTCAACCGGCCAGGTCTCCGGCAGGATCACTTCCGTATGCACGATCTGATGCTCGGGAAACTCCACCCCCAAGGGCATCCGGCGGTCGGTGTCGGCCGGCTTTTTAAACAGCCGGAGCAGGCAGGCGGGGCTGAATTCGCAGTGGTATCGTCCGTCTTGGGCGCCATGAATCCACCAGTGGTCAATGGTGTAGTATTCGGTCGTCTCGACCACGTTTTGCTGCTCGTCATCGGCCAAAACAATCGGCGCGGTGCTCCGGGCGCCGGGATAAGCGGCCTGATAATATTTGAGATAACTTTTGGCAATGTCCTCGCGCGGCGTGGCGGCAAAATAGGCCCGGGTGTTTTCGGCGTCCCGGCCCTCGGAAACGGTGACGACCTTGAGATCGGCGGCGTCAACCCCGCGACGGAGTTGAAAATATTCCCGGGTGGTGGTGAGCGGCCAACCCATGTTTTGCGGGATGGGGCTCAGGCCGACGGTGTTGGGCGCGACCACCAAACCGCAGCCATAAATGGGCAGATAGTGGGCCGCCAACGGGCCGCGTTGATGGGTCGCGGTGGGATCCAGCCACCAGGCGGCCCCACCGCAAATCACTTCCGTGATGGCATGGTCAAACACGGTTGCCGACGGCGCCATCTGGTCCAGGGAGCCGCACCGGGCGGTGTTCACGAGCACCGGATACGCCTCGATGCCCAGGGTGCGCAGGAGGGTGACGAACAGCAGCGCCTTGTCCTTGCAATCGCCGTAGCGCCGTGAAAACACCACGGAAGGATCGGCCGGCCGGTGCGAACTGGTTCCCATTTCCAGGCCGAAATAGCGCACTTCATCCTGCACAAAGCGCAACGCGGCCAACACCTGCTCCTCCGGGGTGCCCAAGCGCCGCCATTCCGCGATTTTTTGCAGCAGCGCCGGGGAGAGGGGGGCGGAAGTTTGAAACAGGGCCGCCGCCCACTGGTTCACTTCGGCCCACGATTGATATTCACTGAATTGCACCCATGGCACGGGATCATACCAGTCGGGCAGCGCGTCTTCCGGTCGCAGTCCAGGCACCATGCCCTGATCCCAAGTGTAGATGTTATAGTCCTTGGTGTGCGCCACGGCGGGGGACAGCGAGCAGCCCAAATCCATGGCGGCCAGGTGCCGTTTCGGCGGCCACAGCAGCCGGGTGGTCAGGCGGTTGACCGGCGAAGACAATTGCATCGGCAGGGTGGCGGTGAAGCGGCCGCCAAAGACCGGATTCACCCCGCGGATCGAATAGGCGCAATCAATCACATCACCGACCCGCACATCGTCCAGCACGATGACCGCCGATTTTTCCCCGTTGAGTTGGCTCTGATCCAAGTCCCGCTCGGGCTGAATCAGTTTGATTTTGTCCGGGGCGAGGCTTTCCACCGGGGTGTTGTCGCGCCAGAGGCGCAGCCAGTGAAAGGTGAGGGTCTGGTAGGTGGGATCAAAATCAACGGAAATGGTGGCTCCGTTTTGCACACCCTCGGGGGTGAGAATCTGGCGGGCGACATGCGTAAACCGCTCATTTTCGGCGGCGTTGATCTGCCGTTCCAGTAAAAGGATCCGCTGATCTTCGCCCGGCTGGACTTGATCCTCGCTCCACAAGCGTTCAAAAGAATGGGACACCACCCAGGGGGGGGCCGGCGCCACGGCGGGTTTGGTTTCCGGCGCGAGAGCATCGGCTCCGTATCCATTTATGGCCAGGGCAATGGCCAGGGCCGCCCCGCAGGCGAGGGTTATCTCCTTTATATCGCTTTGCATATCGTCCGGGTTCTACTGTATAAATCCAAGGCGCGGTCACCGGTCAAATTCCCCATTATGTTCCTGATAATTCCGTCCGGCTGTCAAGCCCGCGTGAGGGCATTTTTTCGGGGCTCCAATCCTCAGCGAAGGGGAGGGGGACGAAAGCCCGCCCGACCCCAAAGCGGGAAGTTTTTTTGGGGAACTTCTGCCATGCTCCAAGCGAACGCCGACCCGGGCAATGTGGGGGGCGTGATCTATGACGCGCTGCTGGCGGCTGGCGCGCTCAAATCCCGTTCGGAAAAGCTCTTCACTTGGAATTTGCGTCACTACGCGCAATTGGGTTCCGCGATCAACCCGCGGTTGCAGACGCCCTGAGTGGGACGATGCCCTTAAAAACCTGCAACCGCAGATGGACGCAGATGGACGCAGATTTTAAAGGCGCTTTACCGAGTACGAAACGTCAAAAGCTTAAGAACCGCCCCAGCAGGCCATGAGTCGCTTGCCACAGGGTCTTCCCTCATAAATTTGTGGCAGGGTGGCTGCCGATTCATCGGCAGCTTGGACAACGGAAATGCCCCAATCGACTGGTCGCACCATTTCCGCCAGCCAGACGCTAATCTCAACATTACCGCCGGCCCCGCGCCGCCGCCCGCCTGCTTACGATGACAAAGGTGCCCAGCGCGATCAGCAGGCCGGCGAAGCCCAAACTGATGATGAAGGCTTTGCGGTTCACGATGCCCAGGTCCACCAGGAGGTAGCTGCCGAGGCCGCAGCCGGCGAGGCCGCCGACCAGCAATCGCCACCGCGACCGGAACGGCGCCAGCACCAGGCATAATCCCGCCGCGCCGAGATACAGGCCGACATCGGCGCCCACATGGGGGGCGTTGCGGTGCGCCAGGGCGTTGATGAACAGCGCGCTCAGGGTGTGGACAATCGCCAGCACTTCGAGCAGCTTGCTGGCGCGCCGTAAATCCAGGCTGGCGGCGCGTTCGGTGATCAGCATGAGCGCGAGGAAAAACAGGCCGTTCAGCACGATGGAAAACGCGTTCAGCCGATCGTGATCGAAATACGGCCAGCGCGCGCCGTCCACGCCCAGCATTTGCAGGGTGGGGCCGTTGAGCGCGATGACGTCCAGCCCCAGCACCACGGTGAGCAGTGCCACGAGATGGAACGGCAGGGTCCAGCGCACACGGCCCTTGCGTTCCAGCACCAGCGCCACCGGTTCCATGGCGGCCAGCGGCAGGCACCACAGGGCCTGGATTTCGATTTTCTGATCGAGCCAGTTAAAACACAGCAGCAGGCCCAGGTAACTGGTGGTGGCCAGCACGGCGGTGGTCCAGGCAAACCCGGTCATTTTGAGCCGGCGCAGGCTGAACACGGACACGGCCAGCGCGGTGACGGAAGCCGCCAGCACCTGCTGGTTGCTGAACGTGCCGGGAAACAGTGGCTTTACGCCGGCGGCGGGCGTGGCGAACAGATGCAACTCGGCCAGCAGCGCGAGCATGCACGGGGCCATGGCCAGCAAGGCGCCCGCCAGAAAGGTGGCGGCGGCCAGCGGTTCGCGCAACCGCCGCGCGGCCTGGCCGGCCAGCAACAGGGTGAGCGTGAAAAATGCCGGCAACGCCCAGCGCCAGACCGGGCCGAGTTCCGGCCGCAGCATCCACACGGTCAACACCGTCGCCACCACGGCCAGCCAGGTGCCGCCGGAAAGAATGGTTTGCAAGGGCGTGATGCGCCGGGCGTCAATGATCCAATGGTCTTCGTCGGCCAGCAGCCGGCGGTGGATCGTTGCCAGGGCGTCGTGTTCCTCGCGGGAAATGATGCTCTGACCCTCCCACGCGCGGGCCTGGGTGGCATATTCACTGATGCTCCGGCGCAACAGGTCATCGTAGAGTTTGGGCTTGAGCCGCACGGGTTCGCCCACGAGAAAGCGGCCGAGTTCCAGTGTGATTTCCGCCGCAGCGGGGCGGTCGGCCGGATTCCACGCCAGGCAGGCCAGGCAGACGGCCTGCAAATCTTCGGGCACCCCCACGGCCACTTCGCGCAGAAAGGGCGGGGCGGTGGTGGCGATGGCTTCGAGCACTTCGCCGGCGGTTTCGCCGGCGAAGGGCGGGCGGCCGGTCAGCACCTTGAACATGAGGCTGCCCAGCGAGAAGACATCGGACGCCGCGGTGAGCGGCCGGGCGCGGACTTGTTCGGGGGAGGCGTATAAGGGTGTGCCTTCAAACCCGCGCCGGGGCCCGCCGGCCTCGGCCAACGACAGCGCCAGCCCGAAATCCAGCAGGTGCGGGCGCAGGTCGGGACCGACAATGATGTTGTCCGGCTTGAGATCGCGGTGGACGAGTCCCCGTTCGTGGGCCACCGCCAGACCGCGCGCCACTTCGCGCAGCAGCCGCGCCTTTTGTTCAAAGTTGAGTTGCGCGGCGACGCGGTCCAGGGGAAACCCCTCCACGAGTTCCATGACGATGGCGGGCGGGTCGGTTTCATCCAGGACGGAAAAAATGGTGATGATGGCGGGATCGCTGAGCGCGGCCGCCTTGCGCGCCTCCTCGAGCACGCGGCGGCGCACTTGATCATTTCCCTGGCGGCGCAGGATTTTGACGGCCACGCGCCGGTTGAGTTTTTCGTCATGCGCGGCATAGACCACGCCGAGGCTGCCTTCGCCCAGTTTGCTTTCGATGCGGAAGCCGGGCAGGTGCGGGGGCGGTTCCACGGGTTCGGCGGCCGGCGGTTGCGGTCGGGCCGACCATTGGCGCACGCCCAGCCCGGCTTCGATGCGTTCGCGGGCTTCGCGCCGCACAACGGCCGGCAGGGTGGCGAGGTAGGCCTCCAACCCGGCCCCGGCGTCCGGTTGGCGCAGGAACGCCCCGGCGCAGGCGGCGGCATTCAAGACGGCCGTGCCCGTGAGCGGCGACGCGGCCGGGCGCGCGACCGGCGCGCGGAGGAAATTTCCGGCTGAGTCATGGGCTTGCAGCAGTGATTCGACCTCGCGGCGCAGGGCCGGATCATGGGCGCATTGCGCGGCCACTAATTGGTCGCGCCCGCTGCCGGCGGGCATTTCCAGGGCCCGGGCAAACACGGCTTCGACACTGGTGGAAGTTGGATTCATCGTGCGGAAAACCAGGGGAGTATGTGACAGTGGGCGTCCCTGGGGCGAGACAAAATCCACGGGCGCGGGTCGGACGGGCGCATCTCGACACTGCCTCCAAATCGCCCATATCCAAATCGGCGGATGATCCGAAGATCCTGAGCCCCGCCGGGTTCGAGGCCGGCAGGTTTGTCCCGCAGAGCGAGGACGCCCTGGGGGTGCTGATGCCGGAAGCAACGTTCCGCAGACGGGCGACGGAGGATTGGATCGGGCTTTCAGCCCTTGATTATTCGTGGTGCTGGAACCTGGGGCGAGGGCCCCAGGCTGGGATAAAGGCGGGCCTTTGGCCCTGAAGGCAACTGGCTACCAATCAACACGTTCCATAGATGTTTCTTAAGAGCGGGAGGCGAGACAGCAGACTTGGAAGTTGGCGGTACTTTACGTCCAGTTGGTGGAAACCGGGGGCAGTGTCAGGATACGCCCGCCGGCCCTTCGCGCCCGCCGGGCGCAATAAAACTCAAGCCATCCGGATATTTCGCCGATAACACCCTGGCGGAAAAGGGAAAAAGGGTTCCGTCTCACTTGCGCCCGGCTACTCCTGTGTTGGTCAGACACAGGCGGCCGGACGCAGGCACGAAGTCAACCGGAACACGATCACGGTAACCACGCGGCAGCCAATGAAAGCCCCCCGGTGTCGGATGACCCGCGGGGGGGGGCCACGGTAAATACTCGGTCAGCAACACAGTCTTAAAAAAAACATGAAAGCCTTAACCATTGGAAAACGAATCAGCGGCGGTTTCGCCGTCATGCTGGCCATCCCGCTGCTGTTGGGCGCGTTTGCCTGGACCCGCATCCAGGCCCTCCAGCACCAATCCACGAACGTCACCCAAAATAATATTCCCAGCCTCGAACTGCTCGGGGAAGTCCAGGTGCGGGCGCAGGAAAACGACACCCTGATTTTCCGGCACATCTGGAGCACCGACGAGAAGGAGCTGCACGTTCTGGAGGCGCAGATGGATGCCAATGTCGCGTTGAATAAGCAGGCGCTGGAGGGGTATGATAAATCATTGAGCGACAGCCGGGCCCGGACTTCCCTTGAAAATGTGCTGGCGGCCCGCCAAAAATTTTCGGAGGAGTTGGCAAAAATCATGGCCGCCAGCTTGGCCTGCACCAATACGGAGGCTTCCAAAGCGCTGTATGAACGTGCCAATGCGGAACTGGTGCCTCTGTCCAAGACCTACGAGAACCTGCTCGCTGAGTGCATGACCAATGAAAAGACTTCGGCCAGTGCGTCGGCCGCGTCCATCGAGACGGTCTCGCACAGCGCCAATCTGGGGATCTTGCTCAGCATCCTCCTCGCCCTGGGGCTGGGGATTGCGCTCGCGTATATCATCACCAGCGGGACCAACGGGATTTTGACGCGCATCGCCAACACCCTCAACGATGGTTCGGCGCAGGTGGTCGGTGCGGCCGCCCAGGTGTCCAGTTCGAGCCAGTCCCTGGCCGAGGGTGCGAATGAGCAGGCCGCTTCGCTGGAAGAGACCAGTGCGTCGCTTGAGGAAATGGCCAGCATGACCAAGCGCAATGCCGAGAACTCCCAGAAGGCCAACGAACTGGCCAAGCAGGCCCGCTCCGCCGCCGACAAGGGCGTGGGGGATATGAAGGACATGAGCGCGGCGATGGAAGCGATCAAGACCTCGTCGGATGACATCGCCAAGATCATCAAGACGATTGATGAAATCGCCTTTCAAACCAACATCCTGGCGCTGAACGCCGCCGTCGAGGCCGCCCGGGCCGGCGAGGCCGGCATGGGCTTTGCCGTGGTGGCCGATGAAGTCCGCAGCCTGGCCCAGCGCAGCGCGCAGGCGGCCAAGGAAACCGCCACGAAAATCGAGGGGGCCATCGCCCGCACCGCCCAGGGGGTGGGGATCAACCAGAAGGTGGCGGCGGCGTTGAACGAAATTGTGACGAAGGCCCGCCAGGTGGATGAACTGGTGGCGGAAGTCGCCGGGGCTTCGCAGGAACAAACCCAGGGCATCACCCAGATCAATGTCGCCGTGGGCCAGATGGACAAGGTCACGCAATCCAACGCGGCGAATGCCGAGGAGAGCGCGGCGGCGGCGGAAGAACTCAACGCCCAGGCCGAGGCCATGAAGGAATCCGTCACGGAATTATTGCACCTTGTCGGCGGGGGGGGGAACGGGCGGAACCACGGCCTCCGGGCGCACCGCGCACCGGAACCCGGAACCCGCCAAGCGCCGGCCCGCGCCGGTTCGCCAGCAGGCCCGGGGTAAAGCGAATGGGAACGGTCATGCCCGGCCCGCGCCGGAAGCCGTGGGCGCCACCAAAGACCGGGGCGAAATCCCCATGGACGGCGATTTCAAGGATTTTTAAGCCGGTAATACGGATTTTGGGGGCTCCGCAAGTGCGGGGTTCCTAACGGTTTACGGCACGGTGCGGGGCCGGCCCCGCCGGGCTTTTAAAAAAGCTCAAGTATTCGGGGCGGCCCACCGATAACAAAGTTGGAAATGATGCATAATTGATTTCGCCCGCCGCAGGTGGGACGGAACTTGGAACCTGAAAAACTATGGCAACACAATTGTTGGAACCCACGGCCAGCGGCACCCGGCAGATGCTGGGCAAATACCTCACCTTCACCCTGCATAAGGAATCCTACGGCATTGACGTGCTGAAGGTGCGCGAGATCATCCGCCTGACCACCATCACGGCGGTGCCGCAGATGCCCGCCTATGTGCGCGGGGTCATCAACCTGCGCGGCAAGATCATTCCCGTCATGGACCTGCGGCTGCGTTTCGGCTTTGCGGACACCGCCAGCACCGACCACACCTGCATCATCGTCGTCCAGGTCAAATTGACCAATGGCAAGGCCACGCAGATGGGGTTGGTCGTGGACGGCGTGGAGGAAGTGCTGAACATCGCCGCCGATGACATCGAGGAGACCCCGGATTTTGGCGGGGACATTGCCACGGAATACATCGTCGGCATGGCCAAGGTCAAGGGTGCGGTCAAGACTCTGCTGGACATTGACGGCGTGGTCACCGCCGAAACGTTGAAAGAATTGCGCGTGTCGGCGGCCGCTGCCGCCGCCTCCCACAACCCGCCCAAACCATAAATTAACCCGTTCAAAGTGTGAGGGTGTTACGAAAACCATAAAACATTGGCCCATTCGGCGGCGCATCCTGGTCTTACCGGTCCTCTTTGCGCTGGGATTCGTTTTCATGCTGCTGGCGAACCTCGTCCTGGAGCAGAAGCTGTTTAAAGAAGTCATTTTCCCCAATTACAACAGCGCGTTGATCGCCGGACACAAGCGCGAACTCCAGTCGCTCGTGAATGCCGAGGCCATCGCCCTGGGCGAACGCATTCGTCCCCTGAAAACCCGCGAAGAACAAATCGCCGCCATCATTGCCGACACGGATCCCCTCCGCTTCTTTGAAGACAACTCCGGTTATTTTTTCACCTATCAATTGGACGGCACCCGCATCAATGTGCCCGTGAACAAGGCGGACAATGGCAAAGATTTCCTGAACCTGGTGGATGCCAACGGGGTCAAAATCGTGGCCGGCTTCATCCAGAATGCGAAGGATGGCGGCGGCTTCACCGCTTATAATTATGAAAAACCCGGCAAGGGCGTCCAACCGAAGCTGAGTTACTCCAAACTCATTCCCGGCACCGATATTCTGGTGGGCACCGGCGTTTACACGGACGACGTTCAGGATGAGCGGCTGGCCTTGGAAGCCCAGATTCAAAAGAGCAACGTGCAATTCATGATCTACCGGCTCACGGCCTTCGCCGGGCTCCTGTTCCTGGTGGTGCTGGCTTCGGTGTTGACGGCGCAGGCCATTGCCAAATCCATTTTACGCGTCTCCACCACCATGGCGGAGGGCGCGGAACAAGTCACCTCGGCCGCCGGCCAGGTCTCCATGGCCAGCCAGTCCCTCGCCGAAGGCGCCAGTGAACAGGCCGCCTCCCTCGAGGAAACCAGCGCGTCCCTCGAGGAAATGGCCGGCATGACCGGACACAACGCCGAAAATTCGCAAAAAGCCAGTGAACTCGCCAAGCAGGCCCGCGTGGCCGCCGACAAGGGCGTGGGCGACATGCAGGCCATGAACGCCGCCATGGAGGCCATCAAAGTTTCCTCCGACGACATCGCCAAAATCATCAAGACCATTGATGAAATTGCGTTTCAAACCAACATTCTGGCCCTCAACGCCGCCGTCGAGGCCGCCCGGGCCGGGGAAGCCGGCATGGGCTTTGCCGTGGTGGCCGATGAAGTGCGCAACCTCGCCCAGCGCAGCGCCCATGCCGCCAAGGAAACCGCCGGCAAAATCGAGGGGGCCATCAGCCGGACGGGGCAGGGGGTGGACATCAGCCGCAAAGTCTCGGCGACCCTGAATGAAATCGTGACCAAGGCCCGCCAGGTGGATGAGTTGGTGGCCGCCGACGCCGGGGCTTCCCGCGAACAGACCCAGGGCATCACCCAGATCAACACCGCCATGGCCCAGATGGACAAAGTCACCCAATCCAACGCCGCCAACGCCGAAGAGAGCGCGGCGGCGGCGCAAGAACTCAACGCCCAGGCCGAGGCCATGAAGGCTTCCGTGGGGGAATTGCTCCTGCTCGTGGGCGGCGACCATTCCGGCCAGCCGTTGCACGCCATTTCCCGCGCCAACACCCCCCCGAAACGGCGTCCCACACCCGCTCCTCCGCACGGTCGCGCCCCCGCCGCCCCCACCCATGACCCCGAAGAGACTCCCGTGGCGGCGGAATTTAAAGACTTTTAACCCCGGACGCCGTCTCAGTTGTATCCTTGCTCCGCCGCCGCTTGTTGCGCCCGGAGAATGTCGTGCAACGTCAAAATTCCCACCAAAGGGCCGTCCTTGTGTTGTTGCAGCAGCAGCAAACCAGTCTTCGATTCGATCAACTGGCTTTCCACCTCCCGCAGGGACAAATCCGGCGGGCAAATCGTCGCCTCCACCAACGCCGGCGAACGTTGCTCCCGGAGTGCGCGGGTGGCTTCCTCCCGCGTGAGCACCCCCTGGATTTGTCCGCCCATGACCACCGGGAACTGGGCATAGGGATGGTTTTGCAACAGGGCCCGCAGGGGTTTCGATTCGAGGGAATGCACCACGGCCGGCTTCGGGTTGGCCAATTGCGAGACCGGTTGGTTCTGCCATTCCCGCAGGTCGCGCGGCGGGGCGAAGCGTTCCACCACATGCCCGTCCTGCACCAGCAGCGCGTCGTAAAAATTATGGCGCGCCAGGCGGCGGCTGATCGCCTGGCTGACCAGCGCCGCGAGCATCAGCGGCGGCACCAGGGAAAACTGATGAGTCATTTCAAACACGATCAAAATGCTGGTCACCGGCGCCCGCACCACCGCGCCCAACGTCGCGCTCATGCTCACAATGGTCAGCATCACCACGCCTTCCGGCGACAGTGAAAACAGCGGTTGCGCCAGGGCCGCGACCCCCAATCCGGTCATGGCGCCAAAGAACAGCGTGGGGGAAAAAATGCCGCCGCATCCCCCCAGGCCGTAGCACGCCACCGTCGCCACAAATTTGGCCGCGAGCAGCAGCACCGCCGTCTGCCAAACCAGCCGGCCCGACAGCGCCTCCGATAAGTCGTCATAGCCCAGGCCGAACACCCCCAGCCGGCCTGTCTGAAAGAAAACCAGCACCCCCAGCCCCCAGCAAATCAAGCCACCGAGGGCGGGCCGCAGCCATCCCGGCACCGCCGTCCATTTCTTTTGACGGGCGCGCAAGCCGAGGGCCGACATCTGGAACGCCACCCCCACCAGCGTCCCGGCGGCGGCGACCACCGGCACCAGCAAATAAGCCGGCCACGCCGGTTCGCCGATCGCCGCGAGCGTGAAGGACGGTTGCGGCCCGAGGATGCCATGCGCCACCAAAGCCCCCAGCATCGCGCCGAGGAGCACGCTGCCCAGCAGGCGGCTGTTCAAATCCCCAATCAATTCTTCCAGCACGAACGTCACCCCCGCCAGCGGCGTGTTAAAGGCGGCCGCCAGACCGGCGGCGGCCCCGGTGGCGGCGGCCAGCCGCCGTTTTTGCTTCGGTTCGCCCGCCACCCCCGCCAGCAGCGAACCCGCCGTGCCGGCCAATTGCACGCTCGGACCTTCGCGCCCCAGACTGCTGCCGCCCCCGATTTGCAGCGTGGCCGCCAGAAACTTCACCCACAAAACCCGGAACGGCACGCAACCAAAATTTTTCCAGAACGCCGCCTTCAACTGCGGAATGCCGCTGCCCGCGGCCTCCGTGCAAAAAGCGTTGAGCAACCAGCCCGATAGCAGTGAAGTCCCCAGGATCAGCCCCAGACTCCCCCAGAGAAATACTGTGTGCGAGCATTGCGACAGGCGCACCAAGCCCGCCTGATGGCAGCCGTTGATGGCCAGTTGAAAAGCCACGGCCACCAGGCCGGCGACCAGGCCATAGGCGCACGTTTTAAAAATCACGCGCGGACGTTCCGGCAATCTTGCCAACCACCCGACCAGTTTATTCACCCCCACATGATACGCAAACCCCCGCCCCTGAAAAGATTCAAACTCAACTGGCAGATGGTGATTAACGCCGTTTCCGGCCACGGCCCCAAGCTGTGATACGGCCCGGGAGCCTCGGCGCCGGGAAGCCGCCGGCGCATCCCGGCCTGCTGCGGTTAAAGCGCCCATGGCCAAATGGCCAAAAACCGTCAGCGATTGGCTTTGACGCTGAGCCCCGGGTCGCGTAGCGTTTCCGTTCTATTTTCACAGATTGTCATGATCGGATTGATTAAGAAAATATTCGGGTCGAAGAACGATCGCGAGGTCAAAAGGTTTTGGCCGCTCGTTCACCGCATTAACGAACTGGAAGCCGGCCTGCAAAAAGTGTCGGAGGAGGAACTGCGCCAAAAGACGGCGGCGTGGAAGGAGGAGCTTTCCAAGATCGAGGACAACGAGGAACTCGCCCGCCGGCTGAACGAGATCCT
>Ga0302282_1000806_pt1 | contig 23389 bp, 23 predicted proteins | sample III_Fen_E1_3_FD_198763 | JGI IMG/M metagenome (GOLD analysis project Ga0302282, IMG submission 198763) | Peat permafrost microbial communities from Stordalen Mire near Abisko, Sweden - III_Fen_E1_3 | ecosystem: Environmental > Terrestrial > Soil > Wetlands > Permafrost | place: Sweden: Abisko... | reverse complement strand
GCTCATCATTTGCGTGCAACCATCGCCGAAGGTCAAAAGGATCCCGCCACCGCGGAGCGCGAATTCAAGCAGGCCATCTCCTCAAGCCCACATCCCGCCCTCGAGTGGACCAGCCTGGCCGGCTTCTACCGCCGCCAAAAGCGTTTCGACGAGATGGAGTCCGCGGTCCACTCCGCCCAGTCTGCCGCGGCACACGACCACCACGCCGCTGTGGCTCTGTTCGACGGTGCAGGCATACTCACCGCAGCCAATCGTAACCCAGCACTAGCTGCAAAAATGCTCAACGACTACCTCGCCAGCCCCGACAAAACCGAGGACGCACCAGCCTTCGTTGCTCATCTCCGCCTGGCTCACCTCGAATCTCAACTGGGCGATTCCTCCGCCGCCGCACGCGAACGCAATGCCGCCCTCGCCCTCGCGCACGACTACAAGCCGTCAAAGGAATAAGCAAACAAACCGCATAATGACCCCGACCGCCTTGCACAACTCGCGCAGCTCACGGCTCCAGGCTCTCCTCAGTCTCATCATCCTCCTGGCCGCGCCCATCCTCGCCCATGCGCAAGTCTCCCTCGCCACCGTCGTCGATCTCGCCCAGCGCAACTCCACGGCTGTCCGCCTCGCCCAAAGCGACGTCGACAAGGCTGCCGCCTCCCTCAGGCAGGTCTCCAATGAGTACATTCCCACCCTGACCATCGGCTCTCAGGTCGGATACTCTCATGGCTTCCCTACCGGACAGCCATCAGTCGCCAGCGCCAGCATGCAGTCGCTGGTCTACAGCTCTTCGCAGCGCCAATACGCCAAGGCTGCTCGCGCCGGCCTGGATGCCACCAACCTTGCCCTCAAAGATGCTCGCGAACAGGTGGCTCTCGATGCTTCAACCGCCTATATCGAAATGGACACAGTCAATACCGAACTCGCTGCCGCCCGCCGGCAGGAAGACTTCGCAACAAGTCTTGTTCACATCGAAACCGATCGCAGCGAAGCCGGCGTCGACTCCAGCCTCGATCTGCTCCAGGCCCGCCTCACAGCGGCACAGCTTCGGCTAAAGCGTCTACATCTTGAGGCCCGTGCGGCAACACTGGCCGAACAAATTGCTGTACTCGCCGGCTTGCCGGTCGGCTCCATTATCCCCGACCATTCGAGCATCCCCGAGATTCCCGAGATAACCGCCGACACCCCTGCTAAATCGACTCCTGGTCTCGACTCAGCTTCAGCCATAGCCCAATCCCGCCAGTTCAAGGCGCGCGGAGACCAACTCGCCACCAACCACCTGCAGATCGGCTTTGGCGCCATCTACAACTACGACTCAAACGAACTCAACAGCTATTCCACCTACTACAGAAACTTCACACCAAACAACGTCAGCTTCGGCCTCCAGTTCCAATTTCCCCTTTTCGACCTGGCCCGCCACTCCGTGGCGAAGCAATCCGCCGCCGACGCTCTTCGCGCCAAAGTTGAAGCCGAACAAGCACACGATCAGAATGACGTGCAGATCGCCACGCTCACCGGCAACATTCACGAACTCGACGCCCAGGCCGAAGTCGCAAGCCTGAAGCAACAAATCGCCGCTGAACAGCTAAAAGCCGTCCTCACTCAGCTCGACCTCGGCAACGGAGCCTCCTCCGGCCCCAATGCCCAGCCCCAGATCACTCCCAAAGCCGAGCAACTCGCCCGCATCGACGAACGCCAAAAGTATGAAGATGCTCTCGACGCATCGCTCGACCTCGCCAAGGCCCGCCTGAGCCTACTCCGAGCCCTCGGCCACATGCAAGACTGGCTCAACGAGCTCCACGGTAAATAGCCTTCCGCACGTTTCCATCCGTATCAATTCTTCAGGCCCATAAACAAAGCACTTGCAGCTTGGCGCGCCCTGTTCCTACCTTGCCAACCCTGAAATTGAACCGAAATACCCCTGAAAATCGTCCAAATGTTAGAATTGAAGAGATGCCAATGCCCCTGAAAACAATCTTCCTGAATCCGCCTTCCTTCGAGAACTTCGACGGTGGCGCGAGCTCGCGCTGGCCCGCTACCCGCGAGATTGAGTCCTACTGGTACCCTGTCTGGCTCACCTACCCCGCCGGCATGCTCGAGGGCTCCCGCGTCCTCGATGCCCCGCCCCATCACGTCAAAGCCGACGAAACCATCAAGATTTGCAAGGACTTCGAGTTCCTCGTCCTCTTCACCTCCACCGTCGGCTGGGAGGGCGACCAGCGCCTCGCCGAGGCCATCAAGGCTGCCAACCCATCCATCCACATCGCCTTCGTCGGCCCCCCGGTCACCACGGACCCCGATCGCGCCCTCAACGAGTGCTCCGTCCTCGACTTCATCTGCCGCCGCGAGTTCGACTTCTCCGTCGTTGAATACGCACAGGGCAAGCCCCTCAACGAGATCCTCGGCATCAGCTACAAACAAGACGGCAAAATCATCCACAACCCAGACCGTCCCCAGGTCGAAGATCTAGACGCCATGCCTTGGGCCACCAAGATCTACAAGCGCGACATGGACGTCACGCGTTACAACGTCCCCTTCCTGCTTCACCCCTACATTGCGCTTTACTCCACGCGCGGCTGTCCTGCCCAGTGCACCTTCTGTCTCTGGCCCCAGACCCTCAGCGGGCACGCCTGGCGCAAGCGCTCCACCGACGATGTCGCCGCCGAGCTAAAGTGGGCACATGAGAACTTCCCCGAAGTCAAAGAGTTCTTCTTCGACGACGACACCTTCAACATCCAGAAGGCCCGCACCATCGAGCTGTGCTCCAAGCTCAAGCCTCTCGGCATCACCTGGAGCTGCACCTCCCGCGTCACCACTGACTACGACACGCTCAAAGCCATGAAGGAGGCCGGTTGCCGCCTTCTCATCGTCGGCTTCGAGTCTGGCGACCCGCAAATCCTTAAGAACATCAAGAAGGGCGCCACCGTCGAACGCGCGCGCGACTTCGCCCGCGACTGCAATACTCTCGGTCTCACCGTCCACGCCGACTTCATCCTCGGCCTCCCCGGTGAAACCAAAGAGTCCATCCGCAACACCATCAACTTCGCCAAGAGCCTCGACTGCGAAACCATCCAGGTCTCGGTTGCCCACGCCTACCCGGGCACCGAGTTCTACGACTACGCCAAAGCCAACGGCTTTATCACCAACGAGCGCATGGAAGACGGCGGCGGCCATCAGATGGCTCACATCGAGTATCCCGGCCTGCCCACCGACTACGTCATGGAGATGGTCCACAAGTTTTACGACGAATACTACTTCCGCCCCAGGGCTGCGTTCCGCGTGGTCTGGAAGGCCGTCGTCAACCGCGATGTGCCCCGCCTCTACGTCGAAGCCAAGGCTTTCCTCAAGCTGCGCGCCCAGCGCAACCGCCAGGTGAAGGAAACCCGCAGCCACAAGGCCGATCCCCAAACCCCCGTCAAAGCCGGCGTCTAGGCTTATCGCTGACAACTCATCCGGGCAGAACACTCACCACGTCCTGCCCGCTTGTTCGCTGTCCGATTGGCCATCTTCTTCCAGCATGGAGCGGTAGTACGCCCTCTTTTGAATCGCGGCTCTGGTTGAAACCGCGGCCCGACGGGATGTTCCGCATATAAAATCCAGACGCCAAATCAAACATCTGCGAGACATGAGAAGATTGCTGAGGAATGACAACCACATTCAGTTTTCTCATGACAGCAATTCTTGGCCTTGTTGCTGCTGGTTACGCTTGGCGCATCGATGCACGACGGCGAAGGCTCAGTTTCTCAGTTAAGTACCTCCTGTCTCTTCTCGACGTGGCCTGTGTGTCCTTCTATGTCGGAGCCGCGACGATACTTGTCATCGTTTCGCCTCACTTATACCCCTCCGAGGCCCTCTTTACTCCAGCAACGCTTGGCGCATTGGCCTGCGTCGCCTTCTTGCTCTTCCTTTGGTCGGAAGGAAGACATCAAATACAACTTCAACGGCCTGCCGGGATCGTATTTGGCGAGGGGGCGATCTTGCTCGGTATCTATCAGATCGTCGCAGCGATCGCCTTTCACAGCCCTCTTGGCGTCACGCTCTGGGCAACCATCATTCTCCCTGTCGTCGCCGGGACAGCCGTATTGGGATCCATCCTGCCACCCTTTCTGAAGCGTCATGAGCACCATCGCATTCTCGACAGTATCGAATTGGTCGGCGAAGCCACTCAGTCAGAATATGTCGCCCCGACACCCGAATGCCCGATTCCAGAAATGTGGCACATGCTGGACGCCCAAAGCGCCGAAGCCGAAGTGCTTGATTTTCTCAAGTCTCTTGTTGAAACCGTTAAGCCGCAAGTTGTCTTGGAGACCGGCACATTTATCGGTCACAGCGCAATGAAAATGGCAGAGGGAATGAAGGCCAACGGCTTCGGTAAAATCATCACCGTCGAGTATGACCCCATCATTTTCGCTAAAGCAAAGCAGAACATCGACTCCTCCGGATTGGGCAATTGGATCGAGTATCGCAATGCTTCGAGTCTGGAAACGCCGGTCGAAGAAACCATCGACATTCTATTCAGCGACAGTGATGTGAAGATCCGTGAAAGCGAAGTACGACGGTTTCTTCCCCAGATCAGGCCACGCGGCCTGGTCCTCATCCATGACGCAAGTTCCTCGTTCCAGGTTGTCCGCGACGCCGCCTTGCGTGGAAAGAAGAAGGCCTCCTCTCCGTCGTGCTCTTATCCACGCCTCGCGGATTGGTCATCGCTCAGAAGCTCCAGGGCCGAACTTAGTGCGGATAGCTCGTTAAACTTCATCGAGCTTTACGCGCATCTCAACAGAATGCCGATGGAAACACGCAGCCACATAGCCGAAACGGATATCCATCAAGTTCGTCGTCTAGCCGCCTTGCGATTCTCTCCACGGCAGATGCTCAGGTGTCCGCCCCCTGCTTTTTCGCTCCCATATTCAATCCTCACGTCCACCCCGTAAACTGAAGACAAAGGCAGCATTAGCCAACTGTCTGCCAGTTTCCATTCGATCTTGCATCCAACACCTGTTCCCTGTTCCCTAAACCCTGACCCCTGACCCCTGACCCCTGACCCCTGAACCCTGACCCCTGACCCCTGAACCCTGACCCCTGACCCCTGAACCCTGAACCCTCTAACAGCATGAGTCACCGCCTAAAACCCGGCCAATACGCGGTCCTGCTCGCAGTTATGTTCAGCGCGTCCCTCGGTGATTCCTGCCTCAAGCGCGGCATGACCCTCCTGCCACCCATCTCCCTGGCCCATCCCGGCGCTCTCATCGCCGCCGTCTTCACTCCATGGATCGCCGTCGGCATAGCGCTGCTCATATGCTTCTTCGCCAGCTACCTTACCGCGCTCTCCTGGGCCGACCTCACCTTTGTCCTTCCCGCCACCGCATTCGGCAACGTTGTCATGGTCTTTGTCTCCGCCATTTGGCTTCATGAACACGTCTCATGGCAGCGCTGGCTCGGCGTCTTCCTCATCACCGCCGCCGTCGGCTTTGTCGCGCAGGGCCCATCCCTCACCACCCATCCGGACCCCAATGCCGCCCAGCACCCCGCACCTGCTCCGCCCGCATCGGAGCCATCATGACCGGCCCCCTCGCTGCCGCATCCATGATCGCTTCGGTCGTCCTCACCTCAACCGCAGGCGAAGTCCTTACCGCCGCTGCCATGAAGTCCATCGGCGACCTCGACGACATCCGTGCCCAATCCGGCCTTCCCGGCGCCATCCGCGCCGTCCTCACCTGCCCGCTCTTCTTCGCCGGAGTCTTCTTCCTCGCTCTCTCCTTCTTCTCGCTGCTCTTCGCCCTCAACCACCTCAGCCTTTCGCTCGTCGGCCCCGCCGCCGCATCCCTCACCGTCATCACCAACTCAATCGCCGCCAAGCTCTTCCTCAAAGAAAACGTCGACCACCGCCGCTGGACCGCCGCCGCCCTCATCTGCATCGGCGTCTACCTCCTCGCGCACTAATCAGCCACTCCCTGGCTGACTCGCTGACTTGCTGACCCGCTGACTTACCAACCCGCTGACCCGCTGACTCGCTGACTTGCTGACCCGCTGACTCGCTGTTGCATTTCCCCTCCCAGCCCCAGAAAATCTAACCTATGCCCGACCTCGAATCCGCCCCGCCCTCAACCCTCTCCGAAGCTGCTCAGCTCTTCGCCGAATACCTCGCCACCAACGCCTATCCCACCCAAATCCGCTGGATCACACCAACCCAAATCCTTCAGGCCGAAAACGGCATCTACCTTGTCCACGCTGTCAGTTCCCTTGATGCTCTCACTGAAGCCGAAAACCACTACGCCGCCGGCCTGAAGACTGGCTTCGGCATCCTTCTCCAGGCTCTTTGCGCCACCGATCGCGAGACCATCGCCGAAATCTACATCCCCTCCGACGAAGCCGACGCAAAGCTCAACCGCATCCGCTCCAGCCTCAAGTTCACCTGCCCCGGCTCCATCACGCCCGCCTCCTACGTTCACAATTCCGCCGAATGGCAGCGTCTCAAATCCGAAGCCGACGCCCGTGCCAAAGCCCTCCGCGCCACCTTCGGCTTCTGAGCACGGAATTCCTCGCTGCCTTGCTGACTTGCTGACTCGCTGACTTGCAGACTTGCTACCGGATAAGCCGCATCAACCCCTGCGCCTTCAAATCCGCCACTAGAAACCTCTCCTTCCGCCCCGCCGCCGCACACACAGCCTCAGCCGCCAGGTGTCCGCTCCGCGCCGCGCTCTCCATCGTCGAGGGCCAGCCCGTCCTCACCCAGTCCCCGGCCAAAAACAACCCAGGCCACGGAGAAATCGCTCCCGGCCGCGCCGCGTCGATCCCCGGCGGCACACCAAACGTCGCTCGCATTTCCTTCACGAGCGCTGCCTTGATCAACTTTGCTTCCTTCACCGCCGGGAAAAACTCCGCCAGTTCCCGCAACGCTTGCTCAATCGCGGCCTCCCGCGTCAGCGCCGCAAACGCCCGCGTCGCGCTGATCACCAACTCAATATAGTGGCCCTCATCGGTTGCCCGCCCTTGCAGTCCCCGCCCCTGTATTTTGGTCTGGTTGTAGAGCCAGTGAATCTCCCTGTCCAGCAGCACCGCGTGGTCAAGCTCCGTAATCTCCCGATCGAACCACAGATGCACACTGCAAAGCGGCCAGTGCTCATGCCGCTCAATCTGCCCTGCCAGAGCCTCAGCATCTTCATTCGCCGGAAGCCCCGGCAACAGCTTCATCATCCCTTCAAACGGCAACGCCACCACAACAAAATCGCTGCGCATCTCGCCCGCCCCAGCCGCACTCGATCGCGTCCGCAGAATCCACTGCGACGTCTCCTCGTCCTGCTCTCCGCCCTCGATCGATGTGTTCAGCACCACCTCACCGCCGCGCGACTTCAAAAACTCCGCCACGCCTCCATACAACTCGCTCAGCGGCACGCGGCTCATCCCCATCGCTCCGCCAAACACCGAGTCCATGAACAGCCCGCGAATCACCATCGCCGCATACGGCACTGAGATCGTCTCAATCTCCGCATTCAGCGCGCTCGCAATCACCAGCCGCCAGAACCGTTCCACCGCGCCCTTCGTTTGCTTGTGGCGCTTCAGCCAGTCAGCCAGGTTCTCGTTCTCATCCCTCGCATCCCCGCGCATCACCGCGCCAAATGCCCGCGCCAGCGCCATCTTGTCGGCCCACGTAAACGCCTTCGCGGCCATCAGCCGCGGCAGCCCATGCAGTGGCGCCGGCAGCGTGAATGGACCCAACCGAGAAGACCCAAGCGTCGACCGCCGACCACCCGGTTCAATCATCGTCATCTCGCTTGTAAAATGGACCTTCTCCGCAACCCCAATCCTTTGATAGAAGCCCATCACGTTGGTGCAGCAGCCAAACACCACATGCTGGCAGTTGTCGATCACCTCATCCACGCCCGGATGCCGATACGAACTCGCCCGCCCGCCGAGATAACCGCGCCGCTCCACCAGCCGCACAGCAAACCCCGCCTCCGCGAGCGCGCACGCAGCGCTCATCCCCGCCACGCCCCCGCCCACAACAGTGACGGTCCTCTGAGATTGATCTTCTTCCGTGCTCACCCTGCAATCCTCGCCCAGTTCATGCGCGTAGAGCCTCCAATAAAGATCTCATCCGCTTCCCGAGTGAGCGCAATCACAGCCCGCTCTCTAGTCCGCGCTCCTTTGCCACCTCACCGGCCCGCTCTCGGGTATATGTCGTGACTTCCATCACCACTGCCGGTCTTAGCCTGCGAAGCATCTCCCGCATCCCTTCGAGCACCGCCAGCTCGCTGCCCTCCCGGGTCCACCCCAATGGATCAAGCGATCGGCTGGCTCTCAATCGCCGCGAAACGTTTCTTTATCTTGAGAAATGGCGTCTCAAAAAAATGATAGGAGATCGCTGCAAGAACAAAAGTGATGACCAGGCTGATGACACCCTTTATAAGATTCAGCAGGCTTTCGAGCGACGCAACGTGCGGTATCAGTTTCCCTGTCAAATCAAGACCGAAGTCGTGATAGACATAAAGGCCGAAGGAGATGCGCCCGCAGTAAATGGCCCAGCGAGGCAGACGTTTCGCATTCATGCCCAAAGCAGCAAGCAATGAAGTTGGACCCGTCATTGCGATCCCTTGCACCGAGGTCCGCCTAGCCGCTCCCCGCAGATGGCCTCACGACGGCTACCAAGCCCATCGCGTACTGAGGAAATACACTCACAAGCAGGGACGACAACCTGTAGCTGAGCCAAAAGGTCAAGCTGCCAAATCTCTCAATGTGCTTAGTCGTGTAGAACTTGAAGTCAACAATCTCAAGATGATTCATCTCAAACAGGCGGCGCAGCGTCGCATAGCTGAAATAAACAGTATGTTCGGGATTCACCGACTCGTAACGAACCAACATCTTGAGAATGGCATCTAGGGAGTACGCGTTCACTGTACTGACAATGAGAATCCCGTCCTCTTCCAGGACACTACAAAGATTTTGAAGCGCTGTCCTGAAGTTATCCAGATGCTCAATAACATCGCCGAACACCACGACTTGAAACCTTTTGTCACCGAATTCTGAAGCAAGATCCGGAGAGGTCACATCGCAAACCGCATAGTTGCCGGGGACCGCCCGCCTCATCGCCTCAATGGACTTTGGATTAATGTCGACTCCATCCAGGCTGCGGGCAACCCTGGACAGCTTGCCATGAAATGACCTTTTCAGATCGCCAGATACGTACGCGGTTGTCACTGCGTCGTCGTCGATGCAGCCGCCCATCCCGATATGGAGGACCGATTTACCTCGAGCGCAATCCATTAGGAACTGATCACGGTCAACCAACCTGGCTCTCGGAATGAACTTCGTAGATTCCATTGAGAAGTGCCCCTTGCCATGAAGCCAGAGTTTTCCGATTTTCGCACGGAATTTGATCGATTGTACCGCCCCCGTCGCAGTTCGCAAAACCAGCGGCACGGCCACCCTTGAAGGGACCGAATACCTGTTTGACGACCGGACGCTTCCAAATCGAATGACTCTTTCTACGCGATGGGCCGCATAATGGGTTGCACGGGCGGGGAAAACGAGATCATATCATCAGGCTGATCGATTTCTAAAGATTGGTCTGATCGGCCGCATGAAGACGGACACAGCGCCAGAATCAGCCGTCCTCGCCCCCGCAGCCACCACTGATGCCCCAACCACCGTGCCGTCCTGTATCTCAGCTTCATCCGCGCAACGCCCCCAAACTTCCCGGTCCAGGCCAGCCACGCTCCTTGACCGCTCCCGCAATCATCCAAACATCCTCGCCCATCCAATCCTCGCCATTCCCCCTGCAAGAATCGCCAGCTTTTCCGCCGTCGGCACGCTCGCGCGCCGCGAAAACACATCGTAGTCCGCGGCTTCAATCCGCTTCAGCAGCCCGTGATAAATCCGCACCAGCACCCACAGCGCCGGCCTGCTCTCCCGATCGATCAGCGGCAAAAGCTCCTGCGCCGACCGGTAATACTCCTGCGCTCGATTCCCAATCTCGCTCAGCAGCGCCCGTTCCTTCTCACTCGGCGCCGCGCCTGCCGTCCGCCCCAGCAGGCCATCCACCGTCACGTCATGCCGCGCCATCATATCCAGCGGCAGATACACGCGCTTCCGCTCCGCATCCTCCGCCACATCGCGCAAGATGTTCGTCAACTGGAACGCAATCCCCGTCTCCTCCGCCAGCTTTTCCGCTCGCTTGTCCGAGTAGCCAAAGATACGTATGCACACCAGCCCCACTACCGATGCAACCAGATAGCAATAGCGATAAAGCTCGTCAAAGGTCGCGTACGTAACCGGCTCCGCGCTCTCTCCTGCCTCAAGATCCATCGTTACGCCGGCCACCAGCTCATCCAACAGCGCCCCTGGGATTCCGAACCGCTCCATCGCATCCTTCACCGCCAAAAACACCGGATCGATTGTCTCTTCGCCCTTGCTCGCTGCATGCCACGCGCACAGCCATGTGTCCAATTGCACTCGCCGGTCCGCTCGCGATAGCGATTCATCATCGGCCAGGTCGTCCGCCTGCCTCATGAATGCATAGATCGCACAGATAGCGTTACGCCGCGACTCGGGCAACGCTACAAATGCGTAATAGAAATTCTTCGCCTCACGCCGCGCAATCACTCTGCATTCCGAGTAAGCCGAGGCCAGGCTCATCGTGCCCGCGCTTTCCTTTTCCATAGCTTCCGTCGTCAATCCGCCGTCTCGCGGCGACGCCTCCAGCGAAACCAGAGTCGCTCTATCCCGAAACCGCAACCGTCAAGTCCGCGCGACCCCAGGGAGCGGCGACCCTGCATGGATCTCAACAGGCCACTCCTACTCTGCTTTCGCTTTCAACCCAAGCCTCATAAACGGCAGCAGCTTCGCCCCAACAGCGCGCAACACCAGCCCCGCCTTCCTGTTTTTCGCAATGGCTGGCCGCTTGCTCAGCACGTCGTAATCCCGTTCTTCAATCGCGCGCAGAATCTCCAAACCTCCTCGGCTGAAAAGATCCAGATCGATCGCCAAACCGCGATCCACCATCCCGATCAGCGGTAGGCCTTCTTCAATTAACTCGCGAGCATACTCCACCTCGGTCCTCAACAGCCCACGGAATTGATCGGTCGCAATCCCCTCGGCGAGCGTCGCCTCGGTCACATGGAACACTTCCATATCCTTCAGCGGAATATACACGCGCCCGCGCCCCCAATCCTCGCGCACATCCTGCCAAAAGTTCGCCAGTTGCAGCGCCGTGCAGGTCGCGTCCGAAAGCCGGAACCTCTCCTCCTGGTCTATCTCCGCTTCGCCCGTCGCATAAAGCACCAGCCGCCCTACTGGGTTCGCTGAGTACTTGCAGTACTCCAGTACGTCTTCCATCGTCGAGTACCGCGTCAGAATTTGGTCCCGCCGAAACGCCGTCAGCAGATCGGCAAACGGAATTTTCGGAATAGCACAAGCCTTGATCGTCTCTGCCAGCGCCACAAACACCGGATGCCGCGTATCTCCCGCATAACAGGCATCCAGCTCTTCGCCCCACATATCCAGCATCGCCAGCGCCACCTGCGGGTCGCCTACTTCATCCCCAAGGTCATCCGAAACACGGCAGTATGAATAGATCGCGTGAAAGTGCGGCCGCAGCGCCTTTGGCAGAAACCAGCTCGCTACATGGAAATTCTCGTAATGCGTCTCGGCCAGATTCCTGCACCACGCCTGCGCCTCTTCGAGTGTCGGTGCCGTCCCCGGCATCCGATAGCTCTCCGGCAAAGCCCCCCATCCGCGCTCCAGCAGCGCTTGCCTGTCCAGAGCCTGCGCAGTTGCGGCTGCCGTCTCGTCGCGAGCAATCTCATCCTGCGATCTTTCGCCGAGTGCCGACTCGTCGCTCACAGCGTCGAGCCACGAAGCGTTCCCTTCCGCAGCCCTTGATGACTTCACCAGCACCGGGCCCAGCTTTGCCGCGGGAGTCTCCGCCTGCTGCGGTGCCGCGGTACCGCCCGGGCCATCAATGCCAAGTAACTCCGCGAGCACTTTCCACTCGCCGCCTTGGTCGCCATCCATCTCTGTCGTCTTCATCGCTTTCCCTCACGGAACGATGGCGGTCTTGATCTCGCTGCTCCGCTTCATCAGCTTTTCAAAGACCCGGTTCAATTCGTATAGATGTGCATGGCCCGTGATGAAGAGTGGAGCCAGGAATCGTCCCCCGGCTATCAAATCCAGCGCTTTCCGGCAGATGGCAGGAGTGTGGTGAAACGTTGCCCGCAACGTGATGTCGCTGTAGTGAATCCGATTCGTGTCCAGAGTGACGTGCGTTCCAACCGCGCAACCGCCAAAGAAGTTCACTGTCCCGCCCTTGCGCACCAGTTCCACCGCCTCTTCCCACGCATCGGGCACGCCCACCGCTTCAATCGCAATATCCACTCCGCGATTTTTCTCCGTCAGTGCCCGTGTCTCCTTGATCGCTTCGCGAATGCTGGTCGTCTGCACCACGTGGCTCGCGCCCAACTGCCGCGCAGCCTCTACCTGCCCGTCGTGCTTCACAATCGCGATCGTCTCGCAGCCCATCAGCGAAGCCACATGCAAAATCATCAATCCCAGCGGACCGCCGCCAATAACCGCCACCGTATCGCCCGGCCGAGGTCGCGAGTCCTCAAATCCATGTACAGCGCATGCCAACGGCTCGGTCAGTGCTGCATGCTCCAGCGGCACATGGTCCGGCACATGCAGCGTATTCTTCGCCACTATCCGCGCCGGAATCCTTATGAACTCCGCATACGCGCCGTTGTTGAACAACAAATCGTCGCAAAGGTTCTCCTGTCCGCGCTTGCAAAAATAACACTCCCCGCATGGAGCGGAATTAAGCGCCACAACCCGATTGCCCGGCGCAAAATCCTCCACACCTTCGCCGGCCTGCACCACCGTACCCGCCAGTTCATGCCCAAACAGCGCCGGCGGCACAATCATTCGCGCATGATAACCACGACGGAAAACCTTCAAGTCTGTTCCGCAGGTCAGCGCCGCTCCCACCCGAACAATGATCTCGCCGGGGCCAGCCTCCGGTACCGGGACGTTCTCAATGCGCACATCCTCTCGACCATGGAGCACCGCCGCCCGCATCGTCTCGCGGCGAATCTTCAGTACGGACTCGACCTTCCCACGGCCATGTTGCAAAACGTCTTCAACGGTATCAAAGCCCTGGTGGATCACTCCTTCCACCTTGGTGCGACCCACCTGCACAACATCCTCTACCGTGTCCAGCCCTTGGTGTATGACTTCTTCGACGGTTTTGCGGCCGCGGAGGAGCGCATTCTTGACCGTCTTTGGCATCGATCTCTCCTAAAGTGCCCCAGATCCGGTTACCGGCTCAATCATAATCTTCATTGAGTCCCCCTTCGGGTGCGATGCCACTTCAATCGCTTCCACCGCTTCACTCAGCGTGTAGCGATGCGAAATCAACTGTGTCAAATCGAATCCGTTCCGGTAGCCATTGAATACAACATCCGTCACTTCATCCAGAATCTCGAACGATGAAGAGTACGACCCCATCAGCGTCTTCTCATCCATGCAAACCGCGCCCGGATCAAACGTCGCCTCGCCGTGCTGCGTCTGCGCAAACAGCAAAACCTTCCCCCCCATGCGCACAGCGTCAATCGCCGTCTTGATTAGCGCGTTTCCCCCCACGGCCAGGATCACCGCATCAGCCCCGCGCCCTTCCGTCGCCGCAAACACCCGCTCCACCACGTTTTCACTGCCCGCGTGAATCGGATGCTTCAGCCCATACTTGGCTGCAATTGCATGCCGCTCAGGATACAGGTCGCTCGTAAGCACCTTCGCCCCTGTCCGCTGCGCCAGCACTGCATGCATCAGCCCGATAGGCCCCTGCCCAATCACCAGCACCGTGTCGTCCCCCTGCAGATTGAGCTGCTTCACGCCTTTCAAAACCGTGTTCACCGGCTCCACAAAAGCGGCCTGCTCAAAAGGCACCCCGTCCGGCACACGCACCACTCCGCGCCCTGACACGATCCAGTCCATGATCCGTATGTACTCGGCAAACCCGCCCCCCGAAGGCTCAAACCCCGCCGTAACTCCCACCTTCTTGTACAGTTCGCATTGCGTCGGCGTCTGCTTCCCGCAGTAGTAGCACTTCCCGCACGGCACATGGTGGAAGGTCATTACCCGGTCGCCGACCTCGAACCGCGTCACGCCCTCGCCAACCGCAACCACCGTCCCCGCCATCTCGTGGCCGAAGATTCGAGGCGCAGAGTGCGAGCCAGTGTGAATCTTCTTTAAGTCTGTGCCGCAAACACCACACGTAGCTACCTTTACCAGCAACTCCCCAGGCCCGATCTTCGGCACCGGAACCGTCTCCACGCGCATGTCGTTCACGCCGCGGTAAACTACCGCCGTCATGGTAGTGGGAATTACGCTCCGCACACTCGTCTCAGGGTTTGAAATCTGTGTCGCCATCTCGTTCCGATAATCTCCTGGGGAATGAAGTCTGGTCTCCTGAATCTAAAGCTCGCATCACAAAGATCTCTCATCCTGAGCGCAGTTGGGTGCGTTTTTTGCGCCCAACGAAGTCGAAGGATCTGCGGTTGCACTTCGGAAACTCTTCAGCGAACTTCTGACTCAGTACCTTCGCGTCCTTCCAGAAATTCACTCAAAGCCTTCGCCATCGCTTCTGAAGCCTTCCTGCTATTCTCGCCCATCCGAATCAGTTCGGGCCAGTACTTCGGCCGCACCAGCACAAAAAGAACAAACCGCGCCAGCTCAAATCGTCCATCAGCCCCGATAAACCGATTGAAATCAGGCAGTCGCGCCCCCAGCCCGTCGCTCACTCCCTTGATGCAATAGAACGGAATCTGTCGCATCTGGGCCAGCCGCGCAATCGCTGCAGCCTCCATATCCACCAGCCCCGCCCCATAAGCCCCCGCCAGTCGCAGCTTTTCTCGCTCATCCGCCACCACCGGGCTCGTCACAAGCCACTCCGCCCCAGCCCCGGCATCGCAGTTGAATCGCTCCCCCGTCCGCGCGTCGATCACCCCGGCCGTGTTATACGCCCCGCCTACCGTCAAGTCCTCCCGCAACGCCCCCACCCAGCCATAAGAGAACACCAGATCCACCGGCGCATCCCGCTCCACAGCCGCAAAAGCTCGTGTCGCCGCCGCTTGCCCTGCTCCAGCGCATGCCGCAACGTACAGGTTGTCGTCGCGATGCTTCCACACGTCCACCCCGTCCATCCGCTCGTGCTTCCACCCGCGAACCAGCGGCTTCAGTTCCCCCGCCATCGCTGCAATAATCGCGGTCCGGGTCACGGCGCATACCCATTCGCCCGAAACCACTCAATCGCAGTCCGCATCGCCGGAGGATTCAATCCCATCACAGGATCCCCTCAATCCCCTTGTGCCGCACAACATTCAGCAGCGCCAGCGACGCCCCCTTCGGCTCCTTCACCCCCCGCTCAAGCTGCGAAAGATACCCCACAGTCAGATTCAAAGTCTGTGCCAGCGCTGCCTGGCTCATATTCGCCCGCTCCCGCAACGCCCGAATCTCCTCAGGGCTGATCGGCACTGAGAGATGGCTGGCCTTTTCGCCGAGATGCCTAACTGTGATCTTCCGATAGGTGGCATCGTCCATCAGTCCGAGTCGGTGCTGATCCGTGGCCATCTCAAGAAGCGCCAAGGCCATGCGGCTAGGCTTTTTCCGCGTTGTCATCCTCAACCTCCTGCAAGGCCTTCTGTTCAATCGCCTCTGCGATCTTTTCCGGCGAGGCATTGAGCCAGTTCCGGCCAACTGTCCGCATTTCGGTTAACTCATCGTCACCTATATTGTCACGCTCGCTTTTGGCGAAGCCGTAAAGATAGATGGCCCTTCCTGCCCGACGATACGCAACGATGGTGCGGTAGCCGCCGGACCGGCCTTGGCCTTTACGGGCAACTCTTTGTTTGGATGAGCCCACCCCCAAGATCGGCGTCGATCAAACCCGCCTCTGCTCGTGAAATCGCCTCCAGCAAACTGTCCGCTGCGATGTTTTCACGCCGGCTGAATCGGGCCATAGGCTTTGTGAGGTAGACTTGCAAGAGCTCACGCTAACACTCAGAACTATAGCACTGAGTTTTATATTCGGCAAGACCTCACGGCGCATACCCGTTCGCCCGAAACCACTCAATCGCCGCCCGCATCGCCGGATATACCGGCACAATCCGAAAATCCAGCTCCTGTTGCGCCCGCGCGCTCGACGCAAACATCTTCTTCCGCCCCATCCGCACCTCTTCCAGCGTCGCCCGCGGCTCCTTACCCCGAATCCGCCCCGTGATTGTCTCCTCAAAAAACGCATACGTCGCCGCCACCGCAAACGGAATCTTCGTCCGCGGCGAAGGTATCCCCGTAATCGCCGACATCTTGTCCAGAATCTGCTTCAGCGTCAGGTTCTCCCCGCCCAATATGTACCGCCGCCCCGGCGTCCCCACCGTCAGCGCCGCCACATGCGTCCGCGCCACTTCGGCCACATCCACCAGGTTCAGCCCCGTGTCCATATACGCCGGAAACTTCCCCTTCAGAAAGTCCACAAAGATCCGTCCGGTCGGCGTCGGCTTCGAGTCATTCGGCCCAATCGGCGTCGTCGGATTCAGGATCATCACCTGCTGTCCACCCTCCGCCGCATTCATCGCTTCCTGCTCCGCCAAAAACTTTGACCGTTTGTAATGCCCCACCATGTCCTTGATCGAAACCGGCGTGTCCTCATTGATCACGATGCCATCGGTCCTGAAGTGCATCGTCGCCACGCTTGACGTATACACCACCCGTTTCACGCCCGCCTCGCGCGCCATCCGCAACAGCTCCCGCGTCCCATCCACATTCGCCTTGTACATCTCGTCTGGATTCGGAATCCAAAGCCGATAATCCGCCGCCACATGCATCACCGCATCGCAGTCGGCAATCGCAGACTTGAGCGTTTCAGGTGCAAGCAGATCACCCACAACAACATCGCCCCGAATCCCCTCAAGGTTCGCTAGGTTGCTGGATTTACGAGTGAGCAACCGCAGCTCCGCGCCCTCGGCCGCAGCCGCCCGCGCTACATGATGCCCAACAAACCCCGTCGCACCTGTAAGGAAGATTTTCATCGATTAGTCGTCACGAGTCTTCATTCTAAATCGCTTTGGGTCCGTGAGTTAGACTTCGCCGCTTCCAAGGCTCAGCAATCCTCCATGCCCAGTGTCGAGACGGCTCGGTCAAAAGTAATGCAACCTTGCATTATAATCATGGATGGAGAGGTGGAATCATGGCTACGCTGACGCCGACGTCGCGGGGACAGATAACGCTGCGAAAAGAATACCTGGAGCACTTGGGCATCAAGCCGGGCGACAAAATCGAGCTGGGGAAAGCACCCGACGGAAAGTTGACCCTGGAAAAGGCCCCATCCAAAGGTAGCTGGGACAATTTCTTTGGCTGCCTGGCGGGTCAGTCCAGTGTCAAGCTGAGCATTGAAGAGATGAATGAAGCAATTGCGGATGCTGCTGCTGCGGAAGTCATGGAAAGCTTTCGCCGATGAAAATCATTGCCGACACCAACGTACTCTTACGCAGTGCTCTCAATGACGATCCGGTCCAAAGCCGTCTGGCACAAGAGACACTGACGCAGGCCACTTCAGTATTTGTCGGATCTACCTCGCTTTGCGAATTCGCATGGGTGCTGAACCGTACCTATAAGTTTTCCACGTCTCAAGTTGCTCTAGCAATCCAGAATCTGGTCGACTCGCCACGCGTAGTTGTGGATCGGTCAGCCGTAGATGCGGGTTTGGATGCCATGCGGTCAGGAGCTGACTTCGCCGACGCTGTGATCGCATATGAGGGTCGAATGGCTGGCGGGGAGGTCTTTGTCTCCTTCGATAAGAAGGCCGTAACGGCCATGGAAAAGCAGGGGCAAAGGGCCAGGCTACTGGCGTGAATAGAGGTTCTGGCAATAAAGCAAGGTAAAGAACGCCGATCCTCTATGTTTATCACTCGTCCTTTGAGAAGATTGAACTAATCCCGCTCTTGCGATCCTTACGGTCCGACCGGTACTTTGCTCCCAGATACTGCAGATAGATCAATAAGGCAGCGCCTAAGACTGCAAGCACGTCCCATACGATCTTTCTGAGCATCGAGAACTCCGTAAGATCAATCCAATTTCTCTGGTTCGAGGCCGATGTTCTTCTCCCCAGCCGCCTTCTTCGCCTTGTACTTCTCCACCCAGTCTTCCCAGTGCTTGCCCGCCGCGCGATCCTTGCCGCTGAACTCCAGCCGCGCAATCTCCGCGTAGCTCACCTTCCGCTTATCCGCCGCCGACGGCGTGAAGTACTGCACATAAGATTCAGCCAGCGTCGGCCCGGTCTGCCGATTGAAGATGTAAGCCTCAATCCGCGAGCCGTCTTTGAGGGTCAACGTCACGTCCCCGCGATAGTCAAACGCTTTCTCCAGCGCCTGCCGCACATCCTCATCGCTGGCCAGCTCAGGAATCAGACCTTCCAAGTTCTCGTGCTCAGTGCCCGGAGCTACCTCCAGCGCCTCCACCTGCTCCCGCGTATATTTAAGAACTTCCGCACTCATGCGTTGGTCTCCTCCAGCGCCCGGTCCGGCTCGCCAATCTGCACCAGAGGCCCTGATCCGTGAGGCATTGGCTCATCCAGCAGCTTGAGCGCGTGCTTGTCCTTGTAGAGACTGAAGGTTCCCTTCACCATCGCCCAGAAACCAGGCCAGTTCCCAAAGCCGTCAATCACCGCGGTAGGCTCATACCCGCAACTCACCATGCAGTTGGCGCATTTGGGGTTCCCGCTGGCCACGCCGTACTCTTCAAACTTGGTCGTCTCCATCATCTCTTTGAACGTCTCGGCGTACCCGTCCTGGAGCAGATAGCAGGGCTTCTGCCAGCCGAAGATGCTGTAAGCCGGAGATCCCCACGGAGTGCAGTCGTAGCTTCTATCGCCCATCAGGAACTCAAGAAACAGCGGCGACATATTGAACTTCCACGACTTCTTCCGGTTCGACAAAATCGCGCGGAACAGCCTTCTCACCCGCGCTCTGCCCATGAAGTGCGTTTGGTCCGGCGCCTTGTCGTAGCTGTAGCCCGGCGACAGCACAATCCCTTCCACCCCGATCGCCATCATCTCGTCAAAGTGCGCGCGAACGCTGTTCGGATCCGTTCCATCAAAGAATGTCGAGTTGGGCGTCACGCGAAACCCTGCCTTCACCGCTGCCTTGATGCCCTCCACTGCAATGTCGTACCCACCCTCGCGGCACACCGCAAAATCATGGTGATCGCGCTGGCCATCGAGATGGACCGAGAACGTCAAATACTTCGACGGCGTGAACTCATGCAGCCTGCGTTTCAGTTCCAACGCGTTCGTACACATGTACACATACTTCTTCCGCGCCACCAATCCATTCACGATCTCCACAATCTGCGGATGCAACAGCGGCTCGCCGCCGGGAATCGCGACCATCGGCGCACCGCACTCTTCCGCAGCGGCAAAGCACTCCTCGGGGCTGAGCTGCTTCTTGAGAATGTGCGGCGGATACTGCACCTTGCCGCAGCCGGCGCACGCCAGGTTGCAGCGGAAGAGAGGTTCCAGCATCAGCACCAGCGGATATCGCTTTTCGCCAGCCATCCTCTTCTTCAACACATAGGTGGCAACCGTCCACATCTGAGAGATTGGAACTGCCATCGTGTACTTTTCCTCCGAGCGCCCAAGCCCATTGCCGGTAGCGCATCTTCAATTACTTATGCAGCGCGTTGCATCTTCTGCCTATACGTCGTCAACGCCAGCAGCGGGAAGTACTGCCGGTATAGCGTGTATGCCAGATAGAAAACCTTCGGAAATCCCGTGCCCGTGATGATGCTTTCGCGCTTGGCTCCCTCGCGCATGTGCTCATCCCAGCTGCCATCGGCCAGTTGCCGCGTCAGCAGCCAGCGTACGCCTTTAGCCACTGAATCCGACCGGTCGTCGCCTGCCGCCAGCAATCCAAGCAGCGCCCACGCCGTCTGCGAAGGTGTGCTCGTACCCACTCCACGCGTATCCGGATCGTCGTAGCTGCCGCACGTCTCGCCCCAGCCGCCGTCCGGATTCTGCACCATCCTGATCCACTCCGCACCCTGCTGCACCTGCGGCTCAAGATGATCCACGCCGATCGCCTCAAGTCCGCGCAGCACCAGGAACGTTCCGTAAATGTAGTTCACGCCCCAGCGTCCAAACCAGCTTCCGTCCGGCTCCTGCTCCCTGAAGATAAACTGCACGGCCTTCTCCACACGCTTGTCCTCGCGCGTGTATCCGTACATCGCCATCATCTCCAGCATGCGGCCCGTAATGTCTACCGTCGGCGGATCGAGCATCGCGTTATGATCGGCAAACGGAATGTACTGGAAGATCATCTTCGTATTGTCTTTGTCGAAGCTGCCCCATCCGCCGTTGCGGCACTGCATCGCGAACTCCCATTCAATAGCCCGCTGCGCCACCTGGTGCTGATAGCGCTCGCGCGGGTTATCCACCTTGTTCAGCGCCATCAACACCTGCGCCGTATCGTCCGTGTCCGGATAGAATTCATTGTTAAATTCGAAGTACCATCCGCCCGGCTCGGTGTTCTTCACCTTCACTGCCCAGTCGCCCTTGTGCCGCACTTCCTTCGACAGCAGCCAGTCCGCCGCTTTCACCATGCGCGGATCGTTGCGCGAAACGCCTGCCTCGCCCAGCACATAAACCGCCTGCCCCGTATCCCATACCGGCGAAACACACGGCTGCATCCGGAAGGTCGGCTCCGGCATCGTTTCACTGGCCGGCTCTTCAATCCCCAGCTTCTCAAACTCGTCCCGCGCCCGAATCACCTGAGGATCGTCTTCTGAATAGCCCAGGCAACGCAGCGCCAGAATCGCATTCAGCATGGCCGGATAAATCGCGCCCAGCCCATCCGTCATCTCAAGCCGCGCCAGCATCCACTCTTCCGCGCGTTTGATTGCCAGCTTACGCACCGGCCGCAGGTGAACACTTTCCGCAAAGTGCAGAATCCTGTCCAAAATCACAAAAAAATTCCGCCACGAAACAATCCGCTTGCGATCCAGCCGCAGTCGCAGCGTCGCATTCGCCCGTCCGCCCACAAACAGCTCGTCAATTCCTTGTTCCGCGGAAATCCGCTTGAACGGCTTCTTCGCATACATGATTGCGAGCGGCACAAGAATCGACCGCGACCACGAAGAAATCTCGTAGATGTTGAAGTAGAACCAGTTCGGAAACAGCACAATCTCCGGCGGAATCGCCGGCACCGCGTCGTAGTCATACTCGCCCAGCGCGCAAAGATACATCTTCGTGAACGTGTTGCACGCCACCACGCCGCCATGCGCCAGCACCCACTCCCGGCACTTCGCCAGCCGCGGATCATCCGCGCTCATCCCCATCAGCTTCGCCGATGAGTAGCACTTCACTGAGAGTGAGATGTTGCCCGGCCCGCCCGGAAAGATGCTCCAGCTTCCATCTTCATTCTGGTAGCGCATCATCTCCGCGCATGCCCGTCGCAGCCGCCCACGATCGCCGCTCTCTAACAACGTATGCAGAAAAATGTAATCTGCCTCGAGCATCGCATCCGCTTCAAGCTCACCGCTCCAGTAACCATCCGGATGCTGCAAGCTCAGCAAATGCTCCGTCGATTGTTCAATTGCCTTCTCGACTTCGCCCAAATCCGCATCGATCCGCCCGAATCGCGGAGTCGCCTGCCGTGCCCCGTCAGCTCGCGCGGATTCCGTCGTCGCCTGCCTACTGTCCATTTATCTTCTGCTGCCTCTTGTCCTGGACCGTGTGTCAGGGCACGACTTTAGTCGTGCCGCAAACCCAATGTCCATTTATCTTCTGCTGCCTCTTGTCCTGGACCGTGTGTCAGGGCACGACTTTAGCCGTGCCGCAAACGCCGCAAAATCAACGCGGGCTTTAGCCCCTGAGGGATGCCTCTCGCGAAATCATCGTGCAAATACGCTCTTTTCAGTACCGTGTCCAGGCTTATCCTCTGCCCTGTCCCTGCACCCCCGGGTCCCGGCCCTATCGCACCGCGACAGCGTCTCCACCGTTCGCGCCGCCGATCGCCTGGATGATCTCCGGAGGCAATCCAAACCGTACGTTCTCCGGCATCACTTCTACTTCTTCGACGTTCGTGTAGCCGTTCAGTCGCAAATAATTCACAACGTCTTCCACCAGCACTTCCGGCGCCGAGGCCCCAGCCGTCACCGCAACCGTCTTCACGCCGTCAAGCCAGCGAGCATCGATCGCCTGTGAATTATCAATCAGATACCCAATCGTCCCCAGGTTCCGCGAAACCTCCACCAGGCGATTCGAGTTCGAGCTGTTAGTCGACCCAACCACCAGCACCAGGTCTGCGTTGTGCGCCACATTCCGCACCGCTACCTGCCGGTTCTCTGTCGCATAGCAAATGTCCTGCGAGTGCGGCTCGGCAATGTTCGGGAACTTCTCCTTCAGCGCGTGAATAATGTCCCGCGCCTCGTCAAGGCTCAGCGTCGTCTGCGTCAGATACGCCACCCGATTCGGGTCAGGCACCTCAAGCGTCGCCACCTCGCCCACGCTCGAAACCACCTGGGTCACGTTCGGCGCCTCGCCCAGCGTGCCTTCAATCTCATCGTGGTCCCGATGCCCAATCAGCACCAGCGAGTAGCCCTGCTTGGCAAACTTCACCGCCTCAATATGCACCTTGGTCACCAGCGGGCAAGTCGCGTCAATCACCCTCAGGTGGCGTCCCTTTGAACGCTCCCTCACCGCCGGACTCACCCCGTGCGCCGAGTAGATCACCCGCTGCCCATCCGGCACATCGTCGATCTCGTGCACAAAGATCGCGCCCTTTTCCGCCAACTCATTCACAACATAGCGGTTATGCACAATCTCCCGGCGCACATAGATGGGCGCGCCAAACGTGTCCAAAGCGATCTTCACAATATCAATCGCGCGCACCACGCCGGCGCAAAAGCCCCTCGGCTTAAGCAACAACACCCTCTTCTCGCTGGGTTGAGCTTCGCCGTGGGTACCGTTAGAGATGGAATCTAGGGAAGTAGTCGTCACACCATCAAGTATACCAACCCGTGCACTTGAATGACAGCAAAACCACCGCCGAGTAGTGGCCCAGTTTCCGCGTAGACAACAATCCGCCAAGACCCGGCGCTTTCGTTGCCTCGCTTAGATGTTTCCAGGCAAACAGGTTCAGCAGCGCAGCTTCTACTTGTTCTTGTGAAGGGGAGGCAGAGGAGCTTGTTCCGCTTTGGGCAGGTGAATGGCGTCCGGGGTAGTGTCGCGGAAGAACCGTGCGACGCGCGGGTCAGACTGCACCATGGCGACGAATGAGTCAACGGCAGCTCCGTGAGCACCGTGCCTGAAAGTGAGCGCACTGCCGTCGAAGCCATTTGCCTGAGACGGCAAGAGACCCAG
>Ga0302282_1000802_pt1 | contig 23490 bp, 17 predicted proteins | sample III_Fen_E1_3_FD_198763 | JGI IMG/M metagenome (GOLD analysis project Ga0302282, IMG submission 198763) | Peat permafrost microbial communities from Stordalen Mire near Abisko, Sweden - III_Fen_E1_3 | ecosystem: Environmental > Terrestrial > Soil > Wetlands > Permafrost | place: Sweden: Abisko... | reverse complement strand
CATCGGGCCTTGATGGTGACTCATCAAGGCTGCCCTCAGACGCCGGGCGGGCGCATCCGCGCCCTTGGCTTCGCGCGCATGGGCGCGCGGGGCCGCCGTCGCGGCCCGATACCGGCGATGTGTCAGTTCAGGGCTCGCCGGTATGACTCATCAAGGCTGCCCTCAGACGCCGGGCGGGCGCATCCGCGCCCTTGGCTTCGCGCGCATGGGCGCGCGGGGCCGCCGTCGCGGCCCGATACCGGCGATGTGTCAGTATCAGGGCTCGCCGGTATGACTCATCAAGGCTGCCCTCAGACGCCGGGCGGGCGCATCCGCGCCCCCTAGAGTCCACACACGGGGGCTTCGCGTCCACGAGGACGCGGGGCCGCCGTCGCGGCCCGCTGCCCTCCTGAACCTCAGTGCGCCATATCCGTTGACAGGCGTCGCCAAAACCGTATTCACTCCGGCTCATGAGCTTGCTAACGTCTCTCCGAAAACTTCTGCGGCAAATCGCGCTCGGGGCCATCGGGCCGTTTGTCTGGGGCGGGATCATCCTTTATTTTACCTACTACGCCATTTACGGCGATCGTGGGTTGATGGCGATGCGCCAGCTTCAGGTTGAGAAAGAACAGGCCCAGGCCCGATTAGACGAGGTGCGTAACGAACGGGTTCGCCTGGAAAACCGGACGGCCTTGTTGCGCTCGGATCATCTTGATCCCGACTTGCTCGACGAGCAGGTCCGCAAGATGCTCAATTATAGCAATCCCGACGACATTGTGATCATGCTGCCCAAGCATGAAGAGGCACCAAGCCCCGCGCCGACTCCACAGACTCGCTGAACTGAGAACGGACACCGGCAAGCCCTAACACGGACACACCGCCGGTATCGGGCCGCAACTACGGCCCCGCGTCCTCGTGGACGCGAAGCCCCCGTGTGTGGACTCTAGGGGGTGCGGACGCGCCCGCCCGGTGTCGGAGGGCAGCACGGAATCCCGTACCAATCGCGTTTTTGTGTCGCCTACCCTTTCGGGAATCGGCTGACTCTCTTGGTGCGGGCGGGGGGACTCGAACCCCCACCTCCTTACGGAGTCCAGATTTTAAGTCTGGTGCGTCTACCGATTCCGCCACGCCCGCGCCGAACGACAGGCAACCCCGTCGAGTCCGACTATATTCGCTGATTTGGTGGACACAAGCCTTTTGGCGACGAAAAACGGTGTTTGTTGGGGAATTCCCGTCGCCGCTGAGATCATAAACACGGACTCGTGAGTGCCAATCCGGATCAGGCCGGGCTGGCTACCGACGAGTCCACCTTAGGGTGGCCATAGAGCGACTCGGCGCGATGCTCAAAGGCCATGACCATCCGTTTGACCGCTTCGCTGAACAAGACAGAGATGATCTTTTGCAGCATCTTGGATTTGAACTCGAAATCCACGAAAAAGTCGATCTGACAGCCGCCGGGAGCGGGCTCGAAGATCCAGTGATTATTGAGATACTGGAACGGCCCTTCGGCATAGGTCACGTCAATCCGACCCGGCGCCATCAACACCGTCGAGGTGAATCGCTCGCGGACCATCTTAAAGCCGATCATCAGGTCGGCGTAAACGATGTTACCGACCCGCCGCTTGATGCGTGCGCCCACGCACCAGGGCAAGAATTCGGGGTACCGCTCGATATCGGCGACCAATCGATACATCTGATCGGCGGTATAAGGGAGTAGCTTTTTCTCGGCGTGTGTCGGCATCGATCTTCCCTGGCGTCACCGGTTCTGGTACCACCTGCCGCCCTGCCGGAGCCTACGGCTTCGACGAGCGAAACAAATTCGGTCATGATTCGTGCGTAGCCGCGCCCTGTCTACCTGTCTACCTGTCGACTTTGCCATCCCGAGCCGCTTTCAACCGCTCGAAATCGTCGCCAGCAAAGTAGGACGACCGGGTTAACGGCGAAGCCGAAACCATATGGAACCCTTTCCCCCTAGCCAACGTCGCATAACCGGCAAATTCCTCGGGCGTGACAAAGCGATCGACGGCGGCATGCTTGGGCGTGGGCTGAAGATACTGACCGATGGTTAAGAAATCCACATCTGCCGCCCGTAAATCGTCCATCACTTGGCCGATTTCCTCCCGCGTCTCCCCCAGGCCGACCATCAGGCCGGATTTGGTGAATACCGATGGGGCCAGGGCCTTGGCTTTGGCCAGCAACGCCAGGGAGGTAAAATAGCGGGCTCCGGGTCGGATCGTCGGATAGAGCCGAGGGACGGTTTCCAGGTTGTGGTTGAACACGTCGGGGCCGGCGGCCATCACCGTTTCCAGCGCCCCCGGCTTGCGCATGAAGTCGGGGGTTAGCACTTCGATGGTGGTGGTGGGGGAAAGTGCGCGGAGGCGCCGGATGGTTTGGGCGAAGTGCTCGGCGCCACCATCGGGCAAATCGTCGCGATCCACCGACGTGACCACCACATGCCGCAACCCCAGCTCCGCAGTGGCTTCGGCTACGTGCTCAGGCTCATCGGCATCAACGGCATCGGGGCGACCTGTGGCCACGTTGCAAAAGGCGCAAGCCCGCGTGCAGATGGCGCCCAGGATCATAAAAGTTGCATGGCGATGCTTCCAGCATTCGCCGATATTGGGACAGGACGCCTCTTCACAAACCGTATGCAGCTTCAGGCCACGCATCAGTTTCAGGGTATCCTGATACTCACGCGAAACGGGCGCTTTTACCCGAATCCAGGCCGGCTTTCGCGCGACCAGATTGTCGGCCCGATTCACCTTTTCTGGATGCCGAACCCGCACCGCCGAATCACCCGAGGTCATAGGACTCCCCCAAAAAACTGGGACTTAGGGAGCGATGGCCATAGGCGCGCGGAACAGGCTGCTGCGTGGGCCTTGGCCCCCACACCCGCAAAGGGCCGACGGCCCTTTGAACCCGTGACGTTCCGGGGTCAAGGAGACAAGCCTCCTCGCGGGGCAAGGCGGGGCTCTGCAAGCCCCACGGCCCCTCGCCCAATCCTGGCGTCTATGGGAGCCCGCTCCCGGCCCCCCCGCTCAAATATGAAGAGCCCGCCCGTAAGCCGCAAGTACCGACTCGTGCATCATCTCGGACAAGGTCGGATGCGGAAATACGGTGTGCATCAATTCGGCCTCGGTGGTCTCCAGAGTCCGGGCGATGGTGTAGCCCTGGATCATCTCGGTCACCTCGGCGCCAATCATATGCGCTCCCAGCAATTCGCCGGTTGCGGCATCGAACACGGTCTTCACCAACCCCTCGGGCTCGCCCAGAGCAATGGCCTTGCCATTGCCCATGAACGGAAAACGCCCAACCCGGACCTGATACCCGGCGGCCTTGGCCCGTGCCTCACTGAGACCGACGCTGGCCACCTGGGGGTGAGAGTAGGTACAGCCTGGGATATTGCGAGCCTCCAGAGGATGGACATCCGGCAGCCCTGCAATGCGTTCAACGCAGATAACGCCTTCGTGACTGGCCTTGTGGGCCAACCAGGGCGGGCCGGCCACGTCACCGATGGCGTACAGGCCGGACTCGTCGGTTTCCAGCCAGGGATTGACCACGATATGGCCGCGATCAATGCGGGCCTGGGTGGTCTCGAGTCCCAGACTCTCGACATTGCCGGTGATTCCCAACGCCAAAATCACCCGATCCACGGTCACGGTCTCGCGAGTCTCGCCGACCTCTAGAGTGGCCGTCACGCTGTCGGCTCCGGTCTCCAGCGGCCCGACTCGGGCATTGGTCACGATCCGCATGCCCTGCTTCTCGAAGGCCTTACGGGCTAGGCCCGAGATTTCCTCATCCTCGGCAGGCAGGATGCGGTCGACCACCTCGGCAACGGTCACCTGGGTGCCCATGGCGTTGTAGAAACTGGCGAATTCGATTCCGATGGCTCCCGAGCCGACCACCAGCAGCGACTTCGGCAAGGCTGAGGGCACCATCGCTTCCTTGTAGGTCCAGATCAATCGGCCATCGGGTTCCAGGCCGGGCATGGTGCGGGCACGGGCGCCGGTGGCCAGGATGATATGCCGAGCCGCCAGCACCGCCACCTCGGCCCCGCCGGCCTCTACCCATAGCCGATGCGGTCCAACCAGTCGGGCGTGGCCTTCGATGACCTCAACCTTGTTCTTTTTCAGGAGATGCTTGACGCCTCCTGCCAACTGTTGGGCAACCTGGCGTGAGCGTTTGACCACTTTGGCAATATCGACGCCGGTTCGCTCGGCGGAGAGGCCATAGGTGTCGAGATGCTGGAGCAGGCGGTTGATTTCCGCCGAGCGCAGCAGCGCCTTGGTCGGGATACAGCCCCAGTTGAGGCAGATCCCGCCCAAATGCTCGCGTTCCACCAGCGCGGTTCTCAGCCCGAGCTGGCTGGCTCGGATCGCCGCCACATAGCCGCCAGGCCCGCCGCCGACGACAATGAGATCGAACTGTTTTTCGGCCAAGACCGCTCCTCCTCCGTTACGCCGCTTTCGACGACCAGAACGCCCGGTATGACAATGACTCTTCGTCGGTTCTTCCGACCGCGACGGCGGCCGCACGTCTCCGAGGACGCGAAGCCAAAGGGGCGGGTGCGCCCGCCCGGCGTTTGGGCAAGCCTTGATGGGGTCAACATCAAGGCTCGATGGGCCTTACAGCAACATGGTGAGCGGATCTTCGATCAGCCCCTTAAAAGCGGCCAAAAGCTCGGCTCCAACAGCGCCATCCACCACCCGGTGATCCACGGATAGAGTGCATGACATCATGGTAGCGATGGCCAACGCCCCATCCCGCACCACGGGCCGTTGCTCGCCGGCTCCCACCGCCAACAAACAGGCTTGGGGAGGATTGATGATCGCCGCGAAGTCGCGCACGCCAAACATCCCCAGATTGGAAAGAGTGATGGTGCCGCCCTGGAAGTCTTCGGGCTTCAACTTGCCGTCCCGCGCCCGTGCCGCCAACGCCTTGATTTCGGCAGAGATCACCGCCAGCCCTTTGGTATCGGCGGCCTTGACGATGGGGGTGATCAGGCCGGTTGGCGTGGCCACTGCAACCGAGACATCGACGTGCTGGTACAGCAGCACTGCGTCGTCGGTCCAGGCGGCATTGGCTGCCGGAACCTTGCGTAAGGCCAAGGCCAAGGCCCGGATCACAAAATCATTGACCGACAGCTTGTGACCGCCGGCCTTGGCGTTCAACTCGGCCCGCACCTTTAGCAGCGCATCAAGGGCGCACTCGATGGTGAGGTAAAAGTGGGGGATCGTTTGTTTGGCTTCGGTCAGGCGCCGGGCGATCACTTTACGCACGCCGCTGTTGGCCACGGCCCGATATTTCAGCCCGACCTGATCCGACCAGATCCGGGCATCGGGACCAGCGGACGTCGCCTTCGCCGCAACCAAGGGCTGGGGCGGAACCAGGGCGGCTGCCGGGGCTGGCGTCGACACCGGAGGCGCTGTTGAAACCGGCCCTGACGCGGAAGCCGGGGCCGCCGGTCCACGGGCCAGCGCCGCCACGACATCGACTTTGACAATGCGCCCGCCGGGTCCGCTGCCGCCGACGGTGGTCAGGTCCAACCCGGACTGTGTCGCGATTCGCCGGGCCAGCGGGCTGGCGAGAACCCGGTGTCCCGATCGCGGCGACGACACCGCGCCCAGCGATAAGAGCGTGGGTGATAGGGGGGCAGGCACTGCTGGCGTAGGGGATGCGGCAACCGGCAGCGCCGTTGCCCCGGTTGGGGCCGCCGTCGCGGCTGTCGTCGCGGCTGTCGTCAGGGTCGGGGTCGGGATCGAGGCCGGAGCCTTTGCCGTGCCGCTGTCACCCTCGGCGCGCAGGATGGCGATGGGGGCGTTGACCGGGACCGCTTGGGTTCCCGCCGCCACCAGAATCGTTTCAAGCACGCCTTCGTCGACCGCTTCGACCTCCATGGTTGCTTTATCGGTCTCGATTTCGCAAATGGCCTCGCCAGCCTTAACCGCGTCGCCTTCCCGTTTCAGCCAGCGGGCTAGGGTGCCTTCGGTCATGGTCGGCGACAACGCCGGCATCAGAATGTTGATCGGCATGGTGTGCGCTCCCCATTTCCGTTTAACGGCGGTAGCAGACCGACTTGGCCGCCTTGATGATGGCTTCGGGCTGGGGCAAAGCCAGTTGTTCGAGGTTGGCAGCATAGGGCAGCGGCACGTCGCTGCCATGGACCCGCACCACCGGAGCATCCAGCTCATCAAATGCCCGCTCCATCACCAGCGCCGAGATCTCGGCGCCGATGCCGGCATAGGGCCATCCTTCTTCCACTGTGACCAAGCGATTGGTCTTGTGGATTGACGCCACGATGGTGTCGCCGTCCAGGGGTCGCAAAGAGCGCAGATTGATCACTTCGGCTTCGATCCCCTCGGCGGCCAGCTTCTCGGCGGCGATCAGGGCGAGGCCGACCATTCGGGAGAAGGCAACAATGGTCACGTCCCGGCCCACCCGTTCGATCCGCGCCCGACCAATGGGCAAAATGAAGTCGGGATCGTCGGGCACCGAGAAGGTTTGGCCGTAGAGGATTTCGTGTTCCAGGAACACCACCGGGTTGGGATCCCGAATGGCCGCTTTCAACAGTCCCTTGGCGTCGGCGGCCGACCAGGGCGCCACCACTTTGAGTCCGGGACAGTGGGCATACCAACTGGCGTAGCATTGAGAATGCTGGGCGCCCACCCGAGAGGCGGCACCGTTTGGCCCCCGGAAGACAATGGGGCACCCCATTTGCCCGCCGGACATATACAGAGTCTTAGCCGCCGAGTTGATAACGTGGTCGATGGCTTGCATCGAGAAATTAAAAGTCATAAATTCAACGATAGGCTTCAAGCCGCCGAAGGCCGCACCGACTCCGAGACCAGCAAAGCCATATTCGGTGATGGGAGTATCAATGACCCGGCTGGCCCCGAACTCTTGGAGTAGCCCCTGCGTCACCTTATAGGCGCCTTGATATTCGGCGACTTCTTCGCCCATCACAAAGACGGTGGAATCCCGACGCATTTCTTCGGCCATGGCATCTCGCAGCGCCTCGCGCACGGTCTTGCGGCTGCTTCGAGCGTAAAACCGGGCCTCGTCGTCCACCAAGGCCGGGGCTAGGGCTGGCGCCGGGGGCGCTGAAAGCGGGGCTGGCGCTGGCGCCAAAACCGGGGCGGGGGCGGACGCAGGAATGCTGGACAGGTCCGACTCCTCGCCCTCGCGCAAGAGCACCGCCACCGGCGTATTCACGGCCACGCCTTCGGTTCCGGCGGCAATCAGAATTGTGCCGAGTCGGCCATCATCCACCGCCTCGACTTCCATGGTGGCTTTGTCGGTTTCAATCTCAAACAGAGCCTCACCGGCCCGAACCGCCTCGCCTTCGCGCTTCAACCACCGGGCCAGCTTGCCCTCGGTCATGGTCGGCGACAACGCGGGCATCAAAATTTTGATCGGCATACCCAACTCCTCCGGCCCCGAGCGAATCTCCGGGAAAAAACAGTCACCCTGGTCTTCGCCATCAACGGCGATTCTAAAGCGGCGTCAGGCTTCAACCAGGACATCGGTCCACAACTCGGCGGCATCCGGTTCCGGGCTTTGTTGGGCGAATTCGGCGGCGTCGGCCACGATGGCTTTGACCTCGCGATCAACCGTCTTCAGCGCCTCCTCGTCAACCAACCCCCGCTCCTGCAACAGCCGGCGGAAGTTGTCGATGGGGTCGGCTTCGGACTTGACCTTGGCCACCTCTTCTTTGGAACGGTACTTGGCCGGGTCAGACATGGAGTGGCCGCGATAACGATAGGTCTGCATTTCAAGAATCACCGGCCCTTCGCCGGCCCGCACCCGCGCTCCCCACTCGGTTGCCGCCGCCTTGACCGCCAAAACATCCATACCGTTCACTTGAACACCGGGAATGCCATAGGCCAAGCCGCGCTGATACAGTTCCCCCGCCGCTGCCCGTGCCTGGGCGGTGCCCATGGCGTATTTGTTGTTTTCCAGAATATAAAGACAAGGTAGCTTCCACAGCGCCGCCATATTGAAGGATTCGTAGACTTGTCCTTGATTAATCGCGCCATCACCAAAATAAGTGGCAGAGATATGGCCATCATTTTTGTATTTATGGGAAAAAGCGAGGCCGGTTCCGATTGGCACTTGGGCGCCGACGATGCCGTGACCGCCGTAAAAGGCTTTTTCGCGGCTAAACATATGCATCGAGCCGCCTTTGCCCTTGGAATAACCACCCCGCCGCCCGGTCAATTCGGCCATCACGCCCTTGCCGTCCATGCCGCAGGCGATCATGTGGCCGTGATCACGGTAACTGGTGATCACCGAGTCCCCCGGCTGCAACGCCGCCTGAACTCCCACCACCACCGCTTCCTGGCCGATATAGAGGTGGCAAAAGCCGCCAATCAGCCCCATGCCATACATCTGGCCAGCTTTTTCTTCGAAGCGGCGGATCAGTAGCATGTCGCGATAGTAGCCCAACATCTCCGTCGGCGAGACATCTCCGCCGGTGACCTCGGCGACCGTTGCCGCAGGTGTCTTGGACGTGGCCAAATGCCCCTCCCTTTATTTGCTGTTCCGGCGCGATGGATTTGCTCTTGAACGGTAGCATCCGAATTTCGGGACATGAAGGCGCCCGATTTCAAATCATCGTTTCCAAATCACCCCATCCCGGTCGGCTACAAGGTGTACCGTTCGGTCAGGAGACTTTCAAGAGGACTTCACGGTCATTGGTGCGAGGATCATGGCGACATTTGATCACAGCCTAGGCTCGCCTGTTTTATGCTGCGATACAGCAAAAATCGATCCAATCGATTCTTGCGCCCGATCTCAATGATTTTTGAACTTATTGCGGTCGGAGCCCGTTCCGGGATTGGGAATTGCGTTGACCATCGGTCATGACAAGATCGAGGTTGAGAGCACTGCGCCCAAGACAATGCAGTCATACCGAGAAGCCATGACAATCTGCGCCCCCGCGTGCTTGTACGCGCGAAGCCAAGGGCGCGGATGCGCCCGCCCGGCGCCGGGGTCTGCCGTCGCCCGGCGTCTGATACCGGCGAGCCCTGATACTGACACATCGCCGGTATCGGGCCGCGACGGCGGCCCCGCGCGCCCATGCGCGCGAAGCCAAGGGCGCGGATGCGCCCGCCCGGCGTCTGAGGGCAGCCTTGATGAGTCACCATCAAGGCCCGATGGGGATCACTCCTTTTTTGCCTCGTCTTGAGTGTGCCCGTCCAAAGCCGCGAGCAGGGCTTGCCAATCGATGGGCTTGGACAGAATCTCATCAACCCCTGTCGCCCGATACCGTTCGCGGCTTTCCATCATGGCGTCAGCCGTTAACGCCAGAACCGGCAAGCGGTTTTTGGGAAAGGGCAAGGCGCGAATCAATCGGGTCGCTTCCTCGCCATCCATTTCCGGCATTTGCATATCCATCAAGACCACATCGAACGCGCCGGCCTCGACCGCCGCCACCGCCAAACGGCCATTGTCGACGATGTCGACCTTGTGGCCGAATTTCCGCAGCATAGTGGCCACCAAAACTTGGTTGATTCGGTTGTCTTCGGCTAGCAAGACCGACAAGGATCGTTTGGCAACGAAAGAGGTTGTGGGAAGGGTGGTTTCGGCCTCTGGTTTGCTGGGAGCGGATGCGGCGCGCATGGGAAGCGAAAACCAGAATCTCGAGCCTTTCCCGCTCTCACTCTCTACGCCGATCTCGCCCCCCATCAACGCGACCAGCCGCTTGGTGATCACCAAGCCCAGCCCCGTCCCGCCAAAGCGGCGCGAGGTCGATGCCTCCAATTGAGAGAAGGGTTGGAATAACAACGATAGCCGATCGGAGGCAATGCCAATGCCAGTATCGACCACCTCCACCATCACCATCACGACAGCGCCACTTTGTTTTTTCCCCGAAACGCGGATCTCAATTCCGCCCTGTTCGGTAAATTTAATGGCATTTCCCGTGAGATTGAACATCACTTGCTTGAATCGCGCCGGATCGCCGACGACATGACGCGGCAGATCGTCGGCCACCTGCTGCGTGAAGGTCAGGCCCTTTGATGTTGCTCCGCTCTGAAACAGTGCAAGGGTATCGCGAACGGCTTCGTGAAGAGCAAACTCGGTTTCCTCCAGAACAATTTTACCGGCCTCGATTTTGGAAAGATCAAGAATATCATTTAAAATAATTAGTAACGTTTTAGTGGAAGCCGCCAAAGTATCAAGATAGCCGAGTTGTTCCTGATTTAACGGGGTGCCCCGCAAGAGATCCGCCATGCCCAAAACGCCGGTAATGGGTGTGCGAATCTCATGACTCATCATCGCCAGAAACTCGCTTTTGGCAGCATTGGCAGCATCGGCCCGCTGCTTTTCCTGCTGTAATTCAGAGGTTCGGCTTAAGACTAAGAATTCGAGTCTCTGTTGGCTGAAATTGAGGGCGTCAACCAGCGTCCCCAACTCGTCGGCATAGGGATATTCAATCGGCTGTGACTCTCCTTGCTCCAGTCGGAGAGGCCAATTTTCCACCGAATCGGCAATATGATTGAGCTTATTCGATAGTTTTGATTTGACAATGATTACAAATATCAGCCATAAGCCAACAGTGACAGCCAATGAGTTTAGGACAATCATTAAAAAACTATGTTTTATTCGATCAAGAACAACTTTTAATCCTGAATATACCGTCAAATGTCCGATCAGGATGGATCGACCAGACTGATTAGCCATGACCAAGGGAACGCTATAATGACGATAACGATCAAATAAAAATCCTTCGGCTCTATCCCCTGATAACTCAGGAATAAAACCGTCTTCAACCATGCGAATACCTTTATCATTAGTTATTATTACGCCGATCACGACTGAAGATTGCTTAATTCCTTTTGCCAACGAGGCCAGCAAAGGCCGATCAACAGCCCACATGGCATCAACCGCTCCTGGTTCGAATGAGCGGGTAAGGCCTTCGAGTTCGCTATCAATCACGTGATTAACCGCGAAAAACTCGATCAGAAGTTGGATCGCTGTTACACTGACGGCTAGGAGCAAGTACCAGCCGAGAACAGCCGCGAACAAACGCCCCGCGAGAGTGGTCCGCCGCATGATGGCTCCTGGCGTTGATCGATTCCGAAAAGCGGTTGGGCGACGGTATGGCGTGTATGTAGCATGGAGGCCGCCGCTGTGGAATTGACACCGATGTGCAAACGAAAATATCTGTCAAAAATTCCAGCCTTGGACTCTCTCCGTCCGATGCCCAAGAGAAGACGCTGGCGGGCTGTATGGGTCTTGACCGGCCTGATGACCGGCTTGTTCGCCTGGGGAACGCTTGGGGCCGAGGCTCGCCCATCGGCGCTCCACTTGTGCTTTGATGACGACCCCAATAACAAGCCGGCCATTTTTGCTTTGCTCAACCGGGTCAGTGCCGCGCTGTCCGTCCCGTTTGATATCGTCCGCGTTCCTTGGGCGCGCTGCTTGGTGGATGTCCAGGCCGGTGATCAGGATGGGGCGATCGGCGCCTCTTATCTCCCCGAACGGGAAGCGATCGGCGCCTTTCCCATGGACGGACAAGGGAAACCAGACTCGACCAAGCGAATCAGTATCGAAGGATACTATCTTTATACTCTGAAGGACTCCGATATCGACTGGAATGGTCAGCAGCTTTCACACAGACAGGGACCGATTGCGGTTAAAATTAACGCTTCGATTATTACTAAGTTAAAGTCATTAAATGTTCCCGTAATCGAAGTGAATTCTGGATGGGATGCCTTATTTGAGATGGTAGTATCCCATCATGCTCAAGCAACAGCGATGTTGTCTGATCGTGGCGATCGTGCTTTGGCTCAAAATAAAGAGCTATCCGATCAAATCCGTAAAATCCCGATTGCTCTAGACGAAAAGCCTTATTATGTGATGTTTTCCCATCAATTAAGGACTGCGGATCCAAGTTTTACGGACGAGGTCTGGAAAACAATCGAAGCCGTGCGGGAACAGCCCTGACAAAGAAAGGACTGCGGGCACTTCCAAGACGCTACACCGCCGACTCTCGGACCACGACAGGGCCCAGCACGGCCGAGTGCGTAAAGTTCCAATTTAGACGCGCGCATCCATATTGAACAACCGGCGGTATTCAAGCAGCGCGTAGCGATCCGTCATTCCGGCGATATAGTCAGCAATGGTCCGCGCCCGCCCGATCATCTCGGCCTCTCCGATGAATGCCCTCAAATAGCCTTGCCATTCGGTGGGTAAACAGGTGGGTTCGGCCATGAATAGGGAAAACAAATCGACAACCACTCGCCGGGCTTTGCTGGTTTCACGATTAACTCGAAAATGCCGATACATTCGCTCTTTTAAAAAAGCCCGCAGGGCCTTCTCCTCCTGCGCCATGGGCGCGCTAAAGGCCACCACCGGACCTCCTGCCAAACGAATCTCGGTGGGTGAGAGAGGGGCCAAGGCCTTCAGGCGCCGTTCGGTCTCGGCCAAAAGGTCGGTCACCATGGCATCGATCAGGCGCCGGATGGTCTCGTGAATCAGGCGCGCCCGTTCCAGATTGGGATATTTTGCCCGGACGGCGGCAACAATACGCCCGACCAGCGGCGCTTCGCTCATGTCATCGATGGTGAATAAGTGAGCCCGCAAACCATCATCAAGATCATGGTTGTTATAGGCGATATCGTCGGCCAACGCCGCAACTTGGGCCTCAGCCGAAGGCCAAGTCTGACACTCCAAGTCATAATGACGCTGATACTCTTGAATCGCAGAGGGAGGCGTGAAGGGACCGTTATGCTTAACCACGCCCTCAAGGGTTTCCCAGGTCAAATTCAAGCCGTCGAATTCAGCATAGCGCCGTTCTAAACAGGTGAGAATGCGAAAGGTTTGTTCATTGTGACGAAAACCACCATAAGACGCCATGGCATGATTGAGGGCGTCTTCGCCGGCATGACCGAAAGGGGCGTGCCCTAAATCATGGGCCAAGGCCACCGCTTCGGCGAGATCGTCGTTCAGCGCCAGCGCCCGACATATAGAGCGCGCAATTTGAGCGACCTCCAGACTGTGAGTCAGTCGCGTGCGGAAATAATCGCCTTCATGGTAAACAAACACCTGGGTCTTGTATTTCAGCTTACGAAAAGCGCCAGAGCGTAAAATTCGGTCGCGATCACGCTGAAATGGCGTCCGACTTGGACTTTCAACCTCCACCACCAAGCGCCCTCGGCTGTGGGCTGCCCGACACGCATAGGGCGCGAGTAGGGTATCATGATTTATGACCGCCATAACGCCACCTCAAGAGCAACCCTTGTGAGGGTACGACCGGCCCGCCCTCGCCGCAATCCCGAAAAAACCGCCGCAGACGCAAGAGAATTTTCGACATACATAAATCCAATTACGTCGGTCATACGGCATACTAAGCGCCATACATGACCGTATGACAAAGACCTGTCCCAACGCCTATAGGACAAAATCTTAAAGATGGGGAGCCGAAAGAGACCCAATATCAAAAGCCGACGGCGCCCGCCCTGCCTGATACTGTGACCACAGGGTCGCAAACGCCCGCTCCAGGTGGCCCGCAAAACGATCGGCATCGCAAAGGGGCGAAGCGGTTAGACGGGGACGCAAAGCCGCTCGCGTGGCAATCAGTCGCCCTCCATCCAAAGCCAAGGCCACGGCCTTGTCGACATACTCATCGACAGTTCTGGCCGCCAAGTCTTGAAGTCCGATGACAGACAGGTAGCCGAGCGAATGTCGACTGCACAAAGTTTCACCTGCCACCGTCACCACCGGCACCCCGAGCCATAAGGTCTCCAGGGTGGTCAAGCCGCCATTGTAAGGGAAAGAATCCAGAGCGATATCAACGCTGGCGATGGCTTGGCGATGAGCCAAAGGGGAACTTCCGCCTTCCATGCGAATACGCTCGGCAGCGATCCCACGGGCGGTAAACTGCCGAAGACAACGCAACCGCGTCTCTCGACAGTCAAAGGCCGATGTCTTCAGCAACAGCCGGGAGCCCGACACCCGCTCCAAAATCTGGCTCCAGGCGGCGATCACCGGCACGGTAATCTTCTTCAGGGTATTAAACGAGCCCAAGGTTACGAATCCGTTGGACAGCATCGGCAACGGCCCAACCGGCTCCGCGTCATCCGGCGGCTGATAAACGACATACCCGTCAGGCAACCGAATAACCCGCTCCTGATAATATCTCTCGGCCCCACTCGGCACCTGAACCGGATCCGCCAAAAGATAGTCCATCGCCTCAAGACCCGTAGTGGCGGGATAACCAATCCATGCCACCTGAATCGGCGCGGGCTTCCGGGCAAACACCAACAGCCGATTCAAGGCGGTATAACCACTGAGGTCCACCAGTATGTCGATGTCATCGGCCCGAATCTGCGCCGCCAGTGCGGCATCCGACCAGCCGAAGACAGGCCGCCATACGGCAGCCGCCCGACGAATGCGGTCAGTCAGCGCGTCGTCGGTCGCCTGATTGGCGTAACAATAAAATCGGTGCCCGGCCCGCGCCAACGCCTCTAAAGCCGGCAGCACCAAAAACCCCACGGCATGGGTTCGGAAATCGCCCGAAACGAAACCGAGACGATAGGCGGTCCTCTCACGATTCTCCGGAGTCGGCGCATACGACACAGACGGGTATGTCGCCGCATACCGATTGGCCCAGTCGCGAGCCGCAACGGCAATCCCGGCTAAATCCGAGTCAGGCTGGTACAGCCGAGTGAAAACAAGCGCCGCGCCCGCCGCCGCCCAATCCGGACGCAGAGCCTGCGCCCGCTCAAAACAGACTACGGCCTCCTCAAGCCGCCCCTGCTCTTGAAGCGCCGCGCCCAAATTCAGATACCCCTCGGCCTGATCCGGGAACAAGGCCAAGGACCGCCGAAACCGATCTTCAGCCTCGGCCAGCCGGTTTTGGCGCCGCAGCAAAACCCCCAAGGCCATGTGACCTTCGGCGCTGTCGGGCTTCAGGGCCAGCGCCCGAGTCAACGACTCGGTAGCCTCGGCCAACCGCCCTAACTCCATCAAGGCGGTCCCCAAATTCAGGTGAGCCTCAAGGCAGCGGGGCCGGCAATCCACCAAACGCCGCCACACGGGAACCGCCAAATCCAACCGGCCTTGTCGCTCCAGTGCGATCCCCAGATTCAGAGAGGCCTCGGTCAGATCCGGCGCCAACACCAAAGCCTGCTCGCAGCAGGCCACGGCATCGGCATAACGGCCAAGCTCCAGCATCGCCGTGCCCAGGTTCAAATGAGCCTTGGCATAGCCGGGCTCCAGAACCAGCGCCTGCTCAAAGCAGGCGGCGGCCTCCACCGCCCGCCCCTGCCGTAACAGGGCAACCCCCAGATTTAAATGGATTCCGGCACGATCCGCCGCCAAAAGCAGCGCCCGCTGAAGGCGGGGCACCGCTTCGGCGGGACGCCCCAGTTCCAGCAATGCGAGCCCCCAATTCACCCACGCCGCCGAATCCTCCGGCGACGCCACCACCACCCGCTCAAAACAAACCGCAGCCTCACCCAGCCGCCCTCGGTCCAGCAACGCCAAACCAAGCGCCATTGATGCCGCCGTCCCGCCATCCGTCCCGGTCACGATATCAGGCAGACATATCGGTCAGTTTTCGGGGAGCGGCTCCACCCGGTAAGGGCGGCGGCGGGGCGGGCGCCCTCAATGGAGCCGACCCTGCGGCGGCGGCAGGCTGCGCCCCCCCTGCGGGCAGGGTCAACAAGCCACCAGCAATTTCACGGTTAATACTGATCAACACATCCAGTTTTTCTGGCTGAGGATCCGCAACAATTTTCAAACCATGGATATCGATGAACTTGGTTAGCCTCAACAACGCATTCCGCGTCTCAAGAGGAACCGCACAGTCCGGCTCCAGCAAACTGGCCTGAATAATCGTCCACAACCTGCGATTCAGTCGCACGGCCTCCAATACGGCTTCGGGATCGACCGGATCGCGCTGGGCGGCCTTCATTCTCACCGCCACCTCCATCAACGCCCATCCCTCGATTTGGCGTGGATCGGCGGAGGCATCCGGCGTGTTTCGGTAAGGGTTCGACCGCAGGGGCGGGGGCATGGTCTGGACTCCTTGTTTCCAACACCACGAGTTCTCTCGAGGGCGTCGGGTCATCGATGGCGTCAGGTCGTCAATAACGCGAGCAGCACTGATGGAGGACCGGCCCCAACCCAGGAAAACCGCAAAAACCCACCGCTGCCAAACACGTCCTCTCCTGACTTCAAGCGCTCGCCTTCACAATAAGCGTATTAAGACATAGGCTCAAGGGGCTCGCGGGACAATCGCAGACGCCCACCGGGCGAACGATGGCGAATTTGCTGAGGACGTTAAGCCGTTAGTCCCGTTAGAATTTGAATCGTTGAATCTCAGTCCTGGTCCGCTCGGCTAGGCGCAACAGCTCCATCATGGTGGCCGTAACCTCTTCCGCTGCGACCGCATTCGCTCCACCGATGCGCAACAGCTCCTCGATGCTGGATCGTATTTCCCCCACGGATGCGGTCTGTTGTTCCATGGCGACGGAAATTCCGTTGGCTAATCGTTCAAACTCCGCAACCACAGAGCAAATATGATCAATACTGACTCCCATCGCTTGGGCGCGTCCAACGCCGTCATGGGCATCTGTACTGGCTTTCTGAATCAGGGCGGAAATTTCATCGGCAGAGCGCCCAGAATGGTCGGCTAATTTTCCAACTTCTTCCGCAACCACAGCAAATCCCTTGCCAGCCTCACCGGCCCGCGCCGCTTCGATGGCCGCATTCAGGGACAGCATGTTGGTCTGAGTCGCAATCCGCCCGATAACATTGGTAATTTTCGCAATGGCGCGGGAATTTTCGGCAATGGCGTTGACCGAGCCAACCATGTCAATCATGTGCTGCCGTCCCGCATTGACCTGCTCCGAAGCCTCGGCGGCGTTCCGACTGGAGATCCGGGCATCCCCCGAAACCTGCTCCATCGCCTGGGCCGTCTGGCCGACACCAGAAGCGATCCGCTGGACCGCATCGGCCTGATTCCGAGCACCATCGGAAATCTGGCCGATGGCCATACCGACCTGACTGGTTGCGGTTGCTACATGATGAATATTCGTCATGGTGTCACTAAGAGTCTTGGAGAGTATCTCCATCGACGCATTAATGTCATCTTTCAATCGGCCAATATCGCCGTGAGCCCCCACACCCACGCGAGCCGACAGATCATTGTCAGCGGCACGGGCCATGACCGAGCCAATGGCGGTCACAAGGGCGTTCAATTCAGCCAACAGACCATTAAACGCCTCCGAAGTCTGCCCAACTTCGTCACGACCCGCGACTGTTGCTCTTAAAGACAAATCCCCGGTGTTCCGCACCATCGAAATGGTCCGCTGAAGGTCATACAAGGGCCGAACAATCCGGCCTCCGATCCAAAGCGCCAGAGCCATCCCCAACAAAACCGCCAAAGCCGCCGCAAAAGTGAAGAGGCTGCGAACGTTGTCCATATCTTCCGTTAAATTTTGAAGAACCCGATCCCGCTTCGCTTCGACTGCCTGCACCACATACGCCAACGAGGTTTGAAATTTGGCGATCGAGGCTTCTGTGTCGGCCATAAAGGATAAAGCCGTTGCAGCGTCGGAGTCCGCCATCTCGACCACCGCGTGGGTGTCTTTCAAATAGGCCGCAAGATCAGTGTCTACGGCCTTAATTTCGGCGGAATCACCAATCAGCGTAATCAGCAATGGCTTCAGGTCATCGAATTGCCGTTGAACCCTTGCCATCTGCTCATTGGTTTGCCGAACCGCCTTCTCAATGAGAACCACATCGGAAACATTGGCGGCAATCGACGTTAATCGGAAAAGCTTGCTGGTGAGGGATTCGGTTTCGGCCCGAAAATCACTGACCCTGGCCACCGACTGAATCACCGTTTCTTTCAGAATGACAATAGCGGCTTCATTTGAGCGCATAACCGTGATGGCATAACCGCTCACAATCAATAGAACTGCGATTAAAATCGCCGGGACCAGTCCGACTTTCACGCGCAAAGACATATCCACCAACCGCATCATAACACCGTACTCCAGAAGCCTTTCCCGACGTCCCGCGCCAATCGATTACCAGGATGGCGGAGGCTCCCGCAAGACGCGTTCATCTGCGATATCCTGGCCAAATTTTTCCCCATCCGAGAGAACGGATTCCAACGCCGCCAGGAGTGGCTGAAGAAACGGTCGATAGCGGCGCCAGCGTCCAATGGAGCCGCGAAACAAAGGCTGACGCACCTGGGTTGCACTGGCGGTCAAAATCGCCCGTTGGGTCTCATGGAAAGCCAAACAACGCTCATCCCAGGGCAAACCGCAATACGCGATCAGACGGCGGGCGTGGCCCTCCAGATCATCGACCAGGGATTCGTAAGAGATTTCCAACAACCGCCCCGGAGGCAACACCCTGCGCCAATGAGCCATCAGTCCATGATAAGAGCGGTAGTAGCGGCCTAACTCGGCCAGATCAAAACTATAGTCCTGCGCCTCGGTAAAAAGCTTGGAAAAGCAGGAAACGCAGGTGTCGACCGGATCCCGCATCGTGTGAATGATCCGCGCCTGGGGCAACATCAGGTGGATCAAACCGATCAGCATAAAATTATCCGGCATTTTGTCGGTGATTCGGGTCCGCCCTGCGGGCAAGGCCGGCAGTCGGGCCAAATAGGCGCGTCCCAACCGGGCAAAACAAGCAGGATTCTGGGACAACAGAGCCCCCAAGACCACCGCCCCCGACAGATCACCGTCGGGCCCGTTTTGCGCAACGTCTGCCAAGTCTGTCAGTTCACCGGCACCATAAATCTCGGGATGACTGGCCAGGATCTGTTCAACCAACGTGCTGCCGGATCGCGGCATACCGACGATAAAAATCGGCACATTCGACTCTTCACCGCATCCCTGAAACCGCTCAAACAGACTGGCGTCAAACAGCTCGGCCATACGGCGAAACCGGCCCAGTACGGCGACCTCGTCATACGGCAACAAACGGCGCCGAGCGGCATTCCCCTGCAATAAATGCTCAAACGCCCGTTGAAAATCGCCGACATCCTCCAGCGCCTTACCCAAGGCAAAATGCAGATGAACGGCCTGGGATGGCGACATCCGCCCGGACTCTGCCGCCAGCGTCTCCAACGCAGCCAGATCGGGATCCCCTCGCGTAAAGCGTTTGACCTCACTCTGGTTGAAACGTGCCTCGACATACTCGGGCTTTAGCGCCAATGCCTGACGATAGCAGGCCGCCGCTTCATCGAAGCGCCCCAACCGGAACAGAGCGACCCCCAGATTGTTCAAGCTTTCAGCATCGGCAGGACGAAGCCGCAGCGCCTGCTCAAACAGCGAGACGGCCTCTTCCAACTGGTCCAACTGAAGCAAAACCACCCCGAGGTTATAATAGGCAACCGGATCTTTGGGCTGGGCCGCCACCACCTGCCGATAGCAAGCCGCTGCTGCCGTCCAGCGGCCAGACTTGAAGGGAAGACTGCCAGCATCGGCCCATTTCAGCAGCGCATCGCCAAGATTGCTATGAATCCTGGGGTTTTCCGAATCCAGCGCCAGGGCTCGCCGCAGTCTTTCGACTGCCTCTTCCAGTCGCCCCAAACGCGTTAACGCCACCCCGACATTCATCAAGGTCTCGGCATGATCGGGATGAAGCGTCAGGGCCCGCTGGTAGCTCGTCAACGCCTCTTCCAGCCGGTCCAGCCGAACGAGGATAACGCCCAGATTTTGGTGCCCTTCAACGCGCTCCGGTGCCAAAGCCACCGCCCGCAGAGTCTCGGCCAGCGCCTCCTCAAGCCGACCCTGGTGCAACAACACCACGCCCAGATTCAGACGAACATCGGCCAGATCCGGCGATAACGACACAGCCCGCCGGTACTGGTCCTCGGCGAGATCCAGCGCCTTTTGGGCAAAGCGAACATTGCCCAAATTCAGATGACCCTCGGCGTCATTCGGAACCAAAGCCAAAGCCTGCCCATAGGCGGCGGCGGCCTCGTCCAACCGACCCTGACGATGGAGAATAACGCCAAGGTTGTTGTAAGCCTCGGCGCATTGGGGATCGATGGCCAACGCCTTCCGATATTGAGCCATGGCGTGATCCAACCGGCCCACCTCAGCCCACTGATTGCCCATCCCCAGATAAGCCGCCGGGCTGCCGCGCCGAGCCTCTCTCTGCCTGCCGTTTCGGTTCGCGTTTTCAGCCAATCGACGACACCCGTTTGAAAATCGGAAACAGACACCTCCGGCACAACGCATCCCGGAACTCCCAAAGAAGGAGCCCGCAACGCTTTCGCTTGCCACCGAAATCATGGCATATCGAATTTCGAAAATCGTTAATTTTTGGATAGCATTCCCGATGAATTCGCCACGACATCACGAGTCCCCGGCTCCCCTTCAGGCTTGGCTATTGGTCGCAGTCAGCTTTGTGGCGCTCAGTGTCACCATGTCGACCCGTGCCTCGCTGGGCTTGGTGATGCCGGTGTGGGCCGATGCTTTCGGCTGGTCACGGGGGTTCATGTCCAGCGGCAGCGCATTGGCCTTGATCCTGGTGGCGGCCCTATCGCCGATCGCGGGCAATCTGGTGGATCGCCATGGACCGCGCCCGTTGATCACTGGCGGCCTTGTGGCCGTCGGGCTGGGCATGGCTGTGGTTTCGGTGATGGACCAACCCTGGATGTTTCTCCTGGGCTTTAGCGGTCTGGCCGCCATCGGTTTTGGCACCGTGGCCAATCATGTGGTGTCGACGGCGGTTTCCTTGGTGTTCGAGCGCGGGCGGGGTTTGGCGGTGGGCATCGCCACGGCTGGATCTACGGCTGGCCAGTTGCTCGTGATCCCGGCCTTGGCTCTTTTGCTCAGTCATGTCGGCTGGCGCGCCTGCTTCGCGGCCCTGGCCATTGCCGCTTTGGTGCTGGCGCCAGTCGCTTGGCTATTAACCCAACCGGCGGCGGCCAAGAGCCGACCGGCGACCGAGCCTTTGCGTTACCGCCTGACTGTCCTGGCCACCAGTCCGGTTTTCCACGCCCTGTTCTGGAGCTTCGCCATCTGCGGCTTCACCACCACCGGAGTCATCGAAACCCATTTGCTGCCCTATACCGTCACCTGCGGCTATCCGCCTTTGGCTGGGGCTGAAGCCTATGGTCTCTTGTCGGCCTTTAACATGATCGGCATGGTCACCGCCGGCTGGCTAACCGACCGCTGGCACCGCCCCCGGTTGCTGGCCACCATCTACGCCGTCCGGGGCCTCAGTTTCATTTTGCTGTTATTTATCGGACAGGATGCCACTCTACTGGTGTTGTTTGCGGTCCTGTTCGGACTGTTCGACTTTTCAACGGTCCCGGTCACGGCCAGCTTGGTCGCGTCCCGCCTAGGGTTGCCCATCATGGGGCTGGCCATGGGCCTGATCGCTGCCGGCCACGCCCTGGGGGCCGCAACCGGCGCCTTTTTAGGCGGCTGGTTGTTTGACCTGTTCGCCCGCTATGATTGGGTCTGGCTGGCGTCGACCGGCTTGGCTTTGTCGGCGGCCGTACTGGCACTGACCATCACGGAAACCCGAGGCCGTAACGATTTGCCGCTGCCGTCCTGATGCTGGCGAATATTCGTGGGCCCTGCCCACACCTGTCAGACCATCGGGCCTTGATGGTGACTCATCAAGGCTGCCCTCAGACGCCGGGCGGGCGCATCCGCGCCCTTGGCTTCGCGCGCATGGGCGCGCGGGGCCGCCGTCGCGGCCCGATACCAGCGATGTGTCAGGATCAGGGCTCGCCGGTATCAGACCCATCGGGCCTTGATGGTGACTCATCAAGGCTGCCCTCAGACGCGGGCGGGCGCATCCGCGCCCTTGGCTTCGCGCCATGGGGCGCGCGGCGGCGGTCGCCGCCGATACCAACGGCACGGATCATTGTCTAGGGCCGTTGGTATAAAGGACCGTCGGCCCTTTGAACCCGTGACGTCCAAAGCTCCCATAACGTCCCGAGGTCAAGGAGGCTATGCCTCCTTGCAGGTGCAGGGCAACGCCCTGCAAAAAATTGATCGCCGGTATCAGGGCGCAACCGTTACGATACCCAGCATCCCGGACTCGAAATGGCCCGGCACATTGCAATCGTAGTCTACAGACCCTGCCACATCGAAATGCCAGATCAACGCCTGGGTCTGCCCTGCGGCCACCATAACCGCATTGCCGCCATGATGGTGATGCATCGGCATCCCTTTTTCGGCGGCTTCGGCCATCTCCTGGCGGTGAGCGGCCTGGGTTGCGGCATCGCCAAGAGTAAATTCGTGGTCGATGGCACTGGGATTCCGAATCACAAAGCGAATGGTCTCCCCTAGCTTCACGCGCACCGCAGACGGCGAAAAGCTCATGTCGCCCATGGTGATCACCACGTCACGACTCACCTGATCGGCCGTGCCGGGGTGGCCAAAAGCGGTCGCCCCGCCGGACATGCCCGGCATAGCCTCCATCGCCTCGTCCTCATGGGCCAGACCGGAAGCCGGGCCACCAAAAGCAACAGCGACGACAGCAAAAGCAGCTAAGGCCAATCGACAGGCCCGGCTGTGAAAATGTGTAAAATCCATGGCTCACCCTTTCGTGAATAGCGGCAATAGGGCGAGCTTACCCCCGTTTCAAATCGTGATCCAAGGCGCATGCGGTATCGAGCAAAAGAATAGCCCCGACCAACCGCCCCGCTGTGGTCCGCTGCTCGGCATCTTGGGGCCGCAGGGTCTGATGCAAAGTCACCAGATGCCGCATCACCGTTCGCCCCGGCAGAACGGCCAATGGCACACCGAATACGGCATCGATGGCAAAGACGCGCTCGATGTCCCGCAGACAGGCCAGCAAATACGCCTGATCGTCCTCGCCCAACGCCAACGGATGATCAGGAGCCCGCCGAATCAGACGCTCGGCGGCGAAATTGGCAACAGCCCCGGCCATCCTCGCCTCCCTGGATAGCGGCAGCGCAGCCGACGGCCCCGACCACCCTATCGCTGAACGGTTGTTGCTGGCAGAGCCGCGCTTTCGGCGGCAAAGGGATTAGGCGGTGGCGGAGACGGAAGCAAATTAATCACGGTGCGTCCAACATAACCGCTGATCACACCGATACCGCAGCCATACACGGCTTCGTGTAACAATGCGATCATCGGCATGGTCCCCAGCGCGACGGTCATGGGCTTGATCCACCCCATGGTCGTCACTGCGGACAGCGCAGCCCCGCTGATCGCGCAATCGAAGACGATTTGTGGCGGCGTCAACGGCGGAACCTGAGCGGTCTCGTCAACCGCCCTTTGCCCTGCGACAGCGGCTCCGCTTGTCACTCCCCCGACCCCGAGACTCACGAGCAGCCCCAGAATAACCCCCAGCCGTCTCATGCTCCAGCCTCTCCTCAACACTAGCCCCGGCAAGCCCGCACACCCGAACCCGCAGCCCCCACAATAGCGGATTTCAACGCCAAACGCATCGCCCTTCCCGCAGCGGTTCTCACTGCGGCTGAGTCGCATTTGCGGTTTGTGGGGTGCGACGCGTTGACTCGGGGCTGAGACAGGGCTTGCGTCAGGG
>Ga0302282_1000792_pt1 | contig 23593 bp, 20 predicted proteins | sample III_Fen_E1_3_FD_198763 | JGI IMG/M metagenome (GOLD analysis project Ga0302282, IMG submission 198763) | Peat permafrost microbial communities from Stordalen Mire near Abisko, Sweden - III_Fen_E1_3 | ecosystem: Environmental > Terrestrial > Soil > Wetlands > Permafrost | place: Sweden: Abisko... | reverse complement strand
AGTTGTCGTGATGCACGCCCATTGAGAAGAAGTACTTCGCCCCTGCCTTCTGGTACAGATCCATCAGGTGCTCAGGGTCCCACTCTGCTCCCTTGAACATCGGAACAAGGTCCTTATAGCCCACCTTCGACTGCGGCCCATAGGTCGCCAGGTGGTACTTGTACTGACGCTCGGTCGGGATGTACATGTTGCGCGCGTACCAGTCGCCCTGCTCGACGCCGGACTGCGGCCCCCAGTGCGACCAGATGCCGAACTTCGCCTCGCCATACCACGCGGGGATCTCGTACTTGGCAAGCGAATCCACACTCCCCGTAAACGGCCCCGCAGTCAGCGGCAGCGAGACCGGAGCCGCAGAGGGAGCAGCAGGAGCGATTGCCCCCTGCGAAAATGACAACGACGGTTTGAGAGTTGCGGCGGAAAAGAGGGCAATGGCACGGCGTCTGGTTAAATTCACTTTAGCGCTATCTCCGTTTTCAAAGGTGACCCACTCTAACTGTTCCTGGGGCACTTGACAAGTCGTTTTGCCGCACGCGCCGGTTGTGAAAACATCGCGCAAATTGCAATGCACTGTGGAGAGTGCAGGAGGTCACGGCGAGCCCAACCAGCCCTGAACGGTCACCGCAAACGACTGGCCCCGCTGGGTGCGTAGTGCGTCCGGAGGCCCGAATAACGGCCTCCACGGACGACAAATCAAACCGCATTTCCCCTTCGTATGGGAAATCTGGCTCGAATATCGCAGAGAATATGCCAAAACTCTCTGGCGCTACGAAATCAGTGACCTACGCAGATCTTCCCTAAGTGGTTAAAAAATGGTTGGGACGACTATAGTGGAACCACAATGGCCCCAAGGTTGAACCCACGGGGCACATCGGAAGGAACTAAGTGATTGAAAGTAATGGTCGGGACGACTGGATTCGAACCAGCGACCTCATCCACCCCAAGGATGCGCGCTACCAGGCTGCGCCACGTCCCGACTTTGTTTCGCTCGTCGCCCAGGCGGGCAACGGCAGGGGTACCAACAGCTCTAAGTGTACACGAGCCGCACCGGATTCTGGACGCGGCCCCCGGTCGCCTGCAACCGCTCTCATGAACTCCGCGTGCTGATGCAGATGACCGATAAGACCGATTCTACTGTGTGGGCGCCACATACTCCTTGGGCAGCGAGCCGCCCTCGCCCTCGGCGAAGAAGAAGCCGTTCATCTGCTCCACCAGAAAATCCTGCGCCTCGCGCGTCCAGGGCTGCAGGCGATACTCGTTCAGCAGCATCTTCTGCCGCTCCACCCACTCGCCCCACGCCTGCTTGGAGACGTTCTTATAAATCTTCTGGCCGAAGTCGGAGTCGAACGGCGGCTCGTCCAGCCCTTCCATCTCCGCCTTGTACTTCGAGCAAAAAACCATGTGTGCCATGTGTGTTCTCTCCTGAGTCTCTTCTGATTGTAACGGGGATTGTCTGCGCATGCCCTTGGCCTTCTTGTTCGCTGTCTACTTTGTTTCGCCACGCGCTCCGCTGCCCGGAACTACCGGCTGTCGTTGGTGTAAATCGCAAGCTGGGCTTCCGCGGGGCAGAGGTGCGGCGTGTAGCCCAACTCGTTTTGCAGGAATTGATCGAGTTGCACGGGTGTCACACGATATTGTGCCGCCAAATCCGCATCGACCGATATCCAGGCAGGGCGGGTCTGGATCGCCCAGGTCGTGAATTCAGACCAGTCCCCAAGATCCGCAAGAGTAGTATTCGCTCGCGGGTGAACCAGATAGACCGCCGGAATCTGCGCGGCGTCGAAGACGTCGGAGTTTGGCGACAGTGCGGCTTGGTCAACCTTGCGGACGCATTGGACCCGGCGCAGATTGAGCCGCTCCCACGTGAGAGCCGATCCCGGAACTGTAGGATGCTGGCGATGCAGCGTGAGAAACCAGATGAGGGCGAATCCGAAGGCAAGCACCCATGGAACCGGAAGTTTCTTCCGGAGCAGCGGCTCCGCCAATTGAACCGCAAGCAGGATTATGGCAGGGACCAGAAGGATCGCGTAATGGTCGCGAGGATAGATCACGACGATGTCCGCAAGAGGAGGCACACAGATGACCAGGAAGAAGGCGCTGGCCGCGCGCAGTGGACGCAGGTCCTTGCGGAACCACGGCCAGAGACCGACAGCCAGGACAAGCGGCAGGAAGAGGACGGTCCTGCTGTCGCAGAGATTGGTGAGAATGTGGCGGAGAAACAAGCGAGGCTTGGCGCGTGCGAAATCGCCGATGCTGGCAGTTACATGTGTCGCATCGTGCGAGGTGTCGATACCGAAGGTCCTCTCTGTGTAGTCCGAGTTCCAGGCCGCGTCCCCCTTGGGAACCAGGCCGCGTTCGCTGGCCCGAACGCTGTAGTGCTGGGCAAATGCAATCCCCGACCTGTTGTGTTGGGCATGGGCAAGCACATAGAGCATTGCCGCCGCAAGGCTAGCCACCGCAACTCCGGTGGCAATCGCAGACCGCCTGCTGGAGACGCGAGCACCTCCCAAGCTGGGAGATTTAGCGGACGAATGTTCAAGAACCAGCGCGACGATTGTGCCGATCGCGGAGAGGAAGACGCCGTAATCGAACTCCGGACGGCAAAAACCCACGGCGAAACAGACGCCGCAGGATGTGGCCAGTGCCCAGGATACGGAAGGCTTCCGGTCGAGCACAAGGCAGAGGCCCAAAAGAAGGATCGCGGCGGCGAAGAGCGATACATATGGACTGACGGTCAGGAATGGGAAGCAGAGAATTAGGAAGGTGTAAACCCATGCAGCCGGCATTTTCATCCACGCAGGGAGCAGGGCAATGAAGGTTGCAAGCAGTCCCCAGGAAAGGAAATACCGCCATACGGGATTGGGACAGAACAGTGCGAGGAACTTGAACCAGAGTGCGTACAGAGGGGTCCATTCCTGCGCGGATATAAACGAAACGATTTACCAGGACGCCCGAACGAAGATAGTCGGTGTCGTCGTAGAAGGAAATTCCGAGCACAAAGCTGGCAATGAAAAGGTAGAAGGCGGTGAGGCACAGAAGTGTCACAAGCTCGGTCGTTCTGGCGGATTTGAGAGTCAACCACTGCTTGCTCACATACAACTCCTACGCCCTCTTACCCTTACTCTTCCTATTCCGTGTCCGCACCTTCTTTTTCTCAGTTGACCCTTTCTGCTTTTTGCCCGACCGGTCCGGGCTCGTATGCCTGCCTTCGCCGCCCGCCATCTTCGCCACTTTGCCCTTGCGCAGACCGCCCAGCGATTTCGGTTCGGTTTGTTCCTCTGAAGGCACCAGCGCGAACTGCAGCCGCCGCTGCTCGCGGTCGATGCGATCCAGCAGCACATGCACGCGCTGGCCCATCTTGTACGCGCGACCAGAGCGCGTGCTGACGATCTGCTTGTCGGTGTCGCGGAAGACGAAGCGCTCGTCGCTTCCCCAGCCGCTGAGCGAAGTGATCGGCACCAGACCCTCGATGAAGAGATCGTCCAGCTCGACGAAGAAGCCGTACTTCGTACACGAGAGGATGATGCCGTCGAAGTCTTCGCCGACGCGGTCTTCCATGAAGCGCATCTTCTTCCACTCCATCAGCTCGCGCTCGGCGTCGTCGGCGCGCCGCTCTGCCTGGCTGGATTCGGTTGCAATCGCCGCCAGCTCAGCCTCCGGAATCGGCTCGGACGCGTACGCCTCTGGCCTTCGTGCTGCAATTTTTTCATTTGTAACCGATTTAGCATCTTGTTTCCATGGCTGCGGATCGCTGCTCAGAATCGCATCGCCGTGCGTGTCGGCACCCGCCCGAATCAGATCGCGGACTAGCCGATGCACGATCAGGTCCGGGTAGCGCCGGATGGGAGAGGTGAAGTGCGTATAGCACGGGCTGGCCAGCGCGAAGTGCCCCTCATTTTTTTCGCTGTAGCGCGCCTGTTTCAACGAGCGCAGCATCAGATAGCTCAGAATCCGCTCTTCCGGCTTGCCCTCAATCTTCGCCGTCAGCCGCTGATACATCTGCGGCGTCACGGGGATCGACTCGGCAACCTCGTGCGTCTTCGCCTGCCGCCCGTGCCCGCCGCCACTCGAGCCGCGCCGCGCATCGCGCCGGTCGGACTTCATCGTCATCTGCTTCACCGGCAGGCTGGCAAATCCCAGCGAATAGCCAAACCCGCTCGCCGTCTCCTCGAAGTCGAGAATGCGCCTGGGGTCGGGCGTCTCGTGGATGCGATAGATGCCGGGAATTGTGTTCGATTCGATCCACGTCGCCACGCACTCGTTGGCGCTCAGCATGAACTCCTCGATCAGCCGGTGCGCCCAGCCGCGCTCGGAGCGCACGATCGACTCCATGTTGCCGTCCGGGTCGAACTCAATGACCGGCTCGGGCAGATCGAAGTCGATCGATCCGCGCCGATGTCGCTTCGCATTCAGCTTCAGCGCCAGTTCGTACATCTGCTCAAAATTGGTTACAAGTTCAGCAAACTCTGCGCGCACAGCCCGATCTGCGTCGGTTGCTGCATCCGTTGAGCAATCCAGAATTGCCTGCACCTGGGTGTACGTCATGCGTTTTGCGCTGCGGATGATGCCCTCGCAGATCTCGTAGCCCAGAACCTCGCCGCGCGCGTCGATCTCCATCAGGCAGCTCAGCACCAGGCGGTCCTCATCCGGCCGTAGGCTGCACATGCCGCTGGAAAGTTGCGGCGGGAGCATGGGCACCGCGCGGTCCGGAAAATAAACGCTCGTCCCGCGCAGCCGCGCCTCCAGGTCAAGCGATGTCCCGGGCCGTACATAATGACTCACGTCGGCGATATGAACCTGAAGCTGCCAGTTCCCATTCGCCAGCAGCGTTACCAACACTGCGTCGTCGAAGTCACGCGCCGTCTCGCCGTCGATGGTGATGATCGGCAACACGCGAAAATCGCGCCTTTGCGCAATCTCCGCAACCGTCAGCGTATCAACCGCTTGAGCCGCCGACGCACTCGCCTCCGCCAGCACATTCGCAGGAAACACATGCGGCAGATGATGCTTGCGAATCACAATCTCCACATCCACGCCAAAGGCATCCGGCGGGCCGAGCACCTCGATGACGCGTCCGCGCGCAGGTCGTCCGGGAGCAGGGAAGTCCGTAATCTCCACATCCACCGCAAGCCCCTCCAGTGGAGTGTGGCTCGGCCCATCGTCGTCCGCGCTCCACCGTCGTTGCTGCGTCTGCGCCTCTTCGCCGAGCATGCGGTGCGGCGTCTCCTTTGGCGTGGCAGGCACCTCCGCGCCCTCGAGAATCAGTATCGCTCCGCCTCCCGGAGCACCCGTCATCCGCTCATCCAGCGGCGTTACATAGTTTTCATTCCCCAGCGGCACATCGTCCCACGCACTCCGGCTGCGCCGCGCCCGCGCATAGTGAAAGATGCCCACCACGGTAGGATTTCGTCGTGTCAGCACGCGTGCGATGCGCCCCGATCGACGCCCATCCCGTCCCGGCGGGGCTTCGTCCACCAGAACCTCATCGCCCTGCATCGCGCCGTTCAGTTCATTCGGCGGAATAAACAAATCGTCGTCGCGGTTGGTGCTGCCACTGGGCCGCACAAATCCATAGCCATCGCGGTGCAGATCGAGCCGTCCCGCAAGCAGCCGGCCGCGTGTTGCGCGCAACTCCTGCGACTGCGACTCACCACGCGGCACTCGCGACGTCTTCTCGAAGGCTGCCTCCGGCAGCGCCCACTGCTCCTGCTCCGTCTTCACCAGCTCACCGCGAGCGGTGATTCGCGCCAACTGTTCCAGCAGCAGGCGCCGCTCGCGTCCTCCGCCCAACCCCAGCTCGCGGATCAGTTGCTTGTATCCCGCGCGACGGCCCGCCGAGCGCTCAATGCGCCGGATCAGCTCGCGGTCCGTCTGCGGATAAGGAGTTCGTGCCATGACTCAGAGAATACCGCGCCGCCCATTCGCGTGCGCACTCCACACCAACAACTCTACTTCGCCGCGCCCTTCAGCAGCCCCACCGCCTGCTCCAGCGTCGTGCCCAGCGGAACCAGCGTGAACTCCGTCTTCACCTCGTCCTCCTGATCGCCGATGGTCTTGATAAACAGCGCGTGTCCGCTGATGTGGACGTGCGTCTCGGTGATCTCCCAATAGCCCGGCGCCACCTGCCTGCGCTCCACGTCGAAGACGCTGCCCTGTTTAATGCGCGCCAGCAGCCCGAATCCGATCGTCACATCATGCTCCAGCCGGCCCTTCATCGTGCGAATGCGATGCTGTGCGTGATCGACCACCATCGTCCCGCTCATCGCGCCCATCACCCGCGCCTCCATGTCTGGCGGATGGAAGTTTGGGTCGGGACGAAACGAGAGAGTTGTCAGCTCCGGCGTCGTGCTCTCAACCTTCCAAATGAAAGCCTGCGGCATCAGGTTCAGCAGCTCGACCGCGCTCTTGTCGTCCTGCGCCCCATTGGCCCGCTGCTTCTTCTGCATATCGGGATCGTGGATGAACTTAAGATTGTGCGCGTCGTCCTCCGCCAGCACCCCAGCCGTTGCCGGCCCGCCCTTCTCCTCCACATGGCGGCCGATCGCCCCATGCTCGGTCTCGACAATGATGAAGGATGTCCCTCCCGCCTCGCTCCGCCGATAGCGCCAGTGCGACTGGTCCGTGCGGTTCGCCTCCAATTCGGCGTTCACCGCCTGCTGCACGATCTGCTTCGCGTCCTGCGCACGCGCCTGCGTCGAAGCACAGAGCATTGCGCAAAGCAACCCACTCCATAGTTTTGTACTCAACTTCATCTTTCTCCTTAGACGCGAATCCTGCGCGATTGGCTCTGCCGTAACGCCCGGCGTTATCGGACCCACTCCACGCGCACGCTCTTCTTGCCCAACCGCAGCGCGACCGAGCCGCCCGCATTCGCGCCCTTCAACAGCTTCTCGCTGAACTTCTCGCCATCCACACTGACCGCATTCTCGCCCAGCTTGCGTGTCGCCTCGCCGGTCGAACTCGCCAGCCCCGCAAGCTGCAGCAGCTTCGCCACGCGCAGCACCGAACCCTCCTTCAGCCCCAGTTCGACCACCAACCCCTCCGCCGCCAGCGAGATCTTCACCACCGGCGCATCCTCCGCGACTGCGCGTTGCTGGAACTGCTTCGCCCAATTCTCCGCCGCAGCGTCGGCGGCATCTCTCGAGTGGAAGTCGCGTACAATCCCCCAGGCGAGATTCTTCTTCGCCTGCATCGGATGCAGCCTGCCACACGCAACGTCGGCCTGCATCGCCGCGATCTCGCTCCCGCGCAGGTCGGTCAGCAGCGTCCAGTACTTCCACATCAGCTCGTCGGAGATGGACATCAGCTTGCCGTACATCTCGCCCGGCGGCTCATGGATGCCAATCGCATTGCCCAGCGACTTGGACATCTTCTGCACGCCGTCCAGCCCTTCGAGAATCGGCGTCATCAGCACGATCTGCGGTGGTTGCCCGTCCTTGCGTTGCAACTCGCGGCCCATCAGCAGGTTGAACTTCTGGTCCGTCCCGCCCAGCTCCACGTCGCACTTCAGCATCACCGAGTCGTAGCCCTGCGCCAGCGGATACAGCAGCTCATGAATCGAAATCGGCTGCTCCTCCTTGAATCGCTGATGAAACTCATCCCGCTCCAGCATCTGGCTCAACGTAAACTTCGCTGCCAGCCCGATCACCCCTGCGTATCCCAGCTTGTCCAGCCACTCCGAGTTGTAGCGCACCTCGGTCTTCTCCGGGTCCAGAATCTTGAAGACCTGCGCCTTGTATGTCTCGGCGTTGCGATCGATCTCCTCCTGCGAGAGCGGCTTGCGCGTGACGTTTCTGCCCGTGGGGTCGCCGATCAGCGCGGTCGAATCGCCGATCAGGAAGATGACGGTGTGGCCGAGTTGCTGAAAATGCCTCAGCTTGCGGATCAGCACGGTGTGGCCCAGGTGCAGGTCCGGCGCGGTGGGATCGAACCCCGCCTTGATGCGCATGGGCACGCCCTTGGCCCGCGACTGCGCGATGCGCTCGCGAAGCGCCTCCAGCGGAATGATCTCCGCCGCCCCCTTGGTAATCAGGTCCAACTGTTCCTCAACCGCCGCAAACGTAGCCATATCATTCAAGTATAAAGACCCCTTGCGGCATTCGTGGGACAGCGACGCAATGAATTGGGCACCAGGCAATATGTCCTCCGCCAACTGGCGAGTAAATGATTCGGAGGGTGCAAGAAAAGACTTGACAGGAAAATAAAAATGTGTAATTATATAAAAGTCAATGGTCAAATCGGGTCATGGACGTTATAGTAGCCAAATACATTAAACAGGAATAAATTATGAGTATCTCGAATATTGCCAACCTACCTTCGCCTCAACCTCCCACAACAATCAATGATCTTGAACAGATCATCGCAAGCGCCTTGGAAGGACTTCGTCCCGCTCCACTCAGCGAACATATTACTGCCGCGTTCCCATACCTCCTTCCCAATGGCCTGCGTCTGAGGGTCCAACTTGAAGAGGATGGGCGCAAGAAGCGCAGCACAGCCGCCGCATCGAACTGGAACCCGGAAACGGGAGAGATCGTTATCTACTTCGAGCGGAAGGAGCCTGATTCGAGCCAGCCAGTTGTAGCGAGTCTGCCTGTGGTTCCGACAAGTCCAGAGGGCAGGTCGATCGCTGAGAAAAACGAGCTCTTCGCAATATGGAACCGCAGGGTCAAGGCTGGTATTCGTCACGATCCGCTACGGACGCCGCCTGTTGAGCGACAAGCCGCTACTCGCGAGGCGATACTAAGCAGCCTTGCGGAACCACAGGTTTCAGACGCCGAGATTCAGCAGCTTTGCATCGCCCTTGCCGAAGCAGAAAAGGCAGGCAAAGCCTTTATCGCCCTCAAGTGGTTCCGCGATAATGAACTGACGAAGCACGGCTATACATGGGCGGAGTCCTTGGCATATCGTCAGGCAGTTGTGGCTAAGGCATTCGATGTTGGAGCCATTATGACCACTCAGATCCCCAATCCTAAAGCGCCGCAGCACCCAACCACGACCATTCGGTTGAATCGGGAGTCGAAGTACGCCCAAGCGGTTGCACCCCGCTTCCAACCTATCCAGTTGCGCGGAGAGGGGCCATCCGCCTCCGAACTGCTCCTGCGTGATCGAGAGAGGCTCTAGATTCTCCACTTCATCGACACCAGCGCCTTACTGAAGCTCTTCGTCGCAGAGCAGGGCAGCGACAATATGCTGCGATTTGTCCAGGCGGAAGATGACCGCAACAAGGTCGTCTCCGCACTGGCGCAGATTGAAGCCAGATCCGCCATCTGTAGACTCCGCAAGGGAAACCGCATGTCCCCCTCCGAAGCTGCATTGGCTCTTGATTTGCTCACAAATGAACTAAGGCGGATCGTCGAGCAGCCAATCAATCCCCCAGTTCTCGAAGCCGCAAACACGCTGATTGATCGTCATACTCTCCGAGCCTTGGACGCAGTCCAACTAGGCTGTGCCGTTGTCGCGCGCGATCTGCTAGCCGCTCCGAACATGCGCTTTGTCGCCTCCGACAAGACACTACTCGATGCAGCGCGAGCGGAAGGATTCGACATCTGGAACCCCTGCGACTAAGCCATCCGAAAGCCACAAATGCCGCGTGCCCCATTCTTCACGCCAATGCGAATGGCGGGACTAATCCTGCTTTTATAGTGCGCCTTGAACCTTGCACCCCTCACCTTGTACCTTGTCCCCATGGATGCTGAACGCCTGCGCGCGTATCTGCTCACACTGCCGCACGTCGCCGAGACGATGCAGTGGGGCGCGAACCTCGTCTACTGGGCCGGGGACAAGGCCATCGGTGGCAAGATGTTCGCGCTCGTCAACCTGGACGAACCGCCCGACCCCGCCGCCGGCAGACCCCACCTGCTCCTCTCCTACGCAGCCGGGCCCGAGCACTACGCCGAGCTGCTGGAGCGGGACGGCCTGGTCCCCGCGCCCTATATGGCCCGCATCCACTGGGTCGCCGCCGAGCGCTGGGAGGTTTTCCGCGAGGCCGAGTGGAAGCGCGAGCTGCGCGCCGCCCACGAACTCACTCTGGCCAAGTTGCCCAAAAAAGTCCGCGCCACGCTCGCCCTGCCCGCCGCCCAGCAGCGCCGCCTCATCGCCGAGGCCCGCCGCAAGCTGGCCAAAAAATCCTGACGCGCCGTGTTCGACGGCATGGCACACCCTGCTGCAACGACGAGGCTAGTTCGTTGTGTAGTACACCGCCAGCGTACCCACCTTCGTCGCCGGTCCGTTCCCTGTATACGCGTTCTGCCAGATCATCCCCAGGCTGGTGTTGAAGACCATCGGAGATTCCCGGAAGTAGCGATAGGCAGTCCAGTAAGTCGTATTATCCGGCGGGTTGGATTTGTAGTATCGCGCAATTCCGTACTCGTCCGTCCGCCCGTGGAACTGGTCGCCATAGAACTGATTGCCAAAGAAGTCCTCCGTCCCGCCATAGATGAAGACCGTCCCGTCCAACGTGATCGTTGGGTTCATCTCAAGCCAGTATGGTTCCACCTGTCCCGGCGCGGACGATACAAAGTAAATGCTCTCCAGCTCTCCCGGCCCACTGACCGTGGGAATGACGGTGAGGACCTGGTTCTCGGCAATAGTGGAGCTGGCCCAGTCGTTGACAACCATATGAAAGACGTTCCGTGTTGCAGGGTAGCGCCCGACCGGGGCGACGCCAGGGTAGTACTCGACCTGCGAGTAAACAGGGCCATTGAGTGCGGAAGGTACCGTGACCGAGATGTTGATGCTGGAGGTGTACTTGATATAGATGCGCCGGTAACCGCCGATGACCTCGTTCGATTGGCTGGTAGCGTTCGTTATGCCGAGGTACTTGGTCAGGAACAGGTCGCTGGTCGCCGCGACGCCATCTGAAGTTACATACCCATTCCACAGCAGGAACATGCCGAGGGTGCAGCTATAGGTTTTGCCGTCCACGACAATCGTGATGATCGTCTGCGCCCCGAGGTTCGCCGCTGTCGGAGCACCGTCGTTATAGGTCATGGCGAACTGAATGCGCTCGACATTGCCAGCTCCGGTGGCGGAGAGCAAGGTCACTTTGTTGTTCACGATTGGCGGCGACTTGAGAGCAACTACCATCAGCGTGCGCGTCTCGCTGACATCTCCCGCCGCACCTGCTGCCCCAGTCGCGCCTGTGGGTCCCTGTGCGCCTGTCGCTCCCGCCGATCCTGCCGTGCCGGCTGGCCCCACCGGTCCCTGCGGCCCCATCGGCCCAGTCGCTCCGGTTACTCCGATCGCTCCCGCGACTCCGCTGCCAGCGCCCACCAGCGCCCACCGCGAAGCGTTTGTCGCCGGTGAGTTGTCCACGTTGTCGGTCACCAGCGAGATATAAAAGTCGTTCCCCAACGACACCATGTCGTTCAAGTTATAGACCGTTCCGGCAGAGTAGCTCCCTAGGTACGCCACATAGGTTCTCGTCTGCGCACTCGCAGGCAGGGCATGGACCAGTGCTAGAGGCAGCATCAGAGTCACCGAGAGTGCAAGGCGTCGAATCATGTCATCTCCTGTCTAGCTTGGAATCAAAATCAGCGCGCCACCGTCCACGGCCAGCGTGTAGTTCCTGGCTGTCACAGCGTCAGCAAGCCCTATTTGCAAAGTCCCCGGCGTCGTGCTCGAACCCGGAACCAGCGTCAGCGCGCCGTCAGTCACCGTCACCGAATAGTGCGCGCCGGTCACGCTGTCGATCAGTCCCAGATTGGCCACCGCCGTCCCCTCACTGTTAGTCGCCGTCAGCATCAGCGCGCCATCTGCCACGCTCAGGCTGTAGTGCGTCTCGGTCCCAGAGTCCGTCAGAATCAGCCCGCTACTGCCCCCGCCGGCTTGTGGAAGAGACAAGCCGCCGCCGCAACCAACCATCGGAAGCACCAGCCCCGCAACTAACACAACCGCCGCAAACCGCCTCATCATCCCTACTCCAGGACGCCGTTCGATTGATCTGACATCCCGTCTATCGACACTCCCAGCGTCTCGCTTCAGCCGCGACCCTCAATCCTCCCCGCAAGCAGTCCAAAAAACCGAATGCGCCCGGTACACTAGGACAGGGGGGAGCATGAAGCAGGTTAACGAACCGCATCTCGAGCACAGTCCTCAGCCCTCCACGCGCGTTCAATCGGAAAGCGGTCTGCGCGATCGGAATAAGAAGATCTGCATGAATTGCCTCGCCCTGCCAGCCATGTTCCTCCTCCTCGCTGTAACCCTCCTCCTCGCGCCGATGCGTCTCCGCGCCCAGGCCTCCGACATTCCCAGCGCCGCGCCCGCCTCCACAGCACCTGGCCAGTCAGACACCCAGCGCGGTCGCATCCTCATCGACCAGATGGTCGCGGCCCTCGGCGGCGAGGCGTGGCTCAACCGCGCAACCATCCAGCTCGATGGCCGCACCTCCTCCTTCTTCCATGGCGTACCCAACCCCTACATCACGGAGTACCACGAGCAGCGCCGCCTGCACGCGCCCGGACAACCCGAGGCCGACCGCGTCGGCTTCCTCGCCGAGCGCGGCATGATCGAGCCCGGAAAGAAGATAGACGTCGTGCAGCTCTGGATTGCAGACAACGGCTACGAGATCACCTTCAAGGGCCAGACCACCCTGCCCAAGGAGCAGGTGGAGGACTACTATCGCCGCCGCGCCCACTCCATCGAGGAGGTCGTGCACAACTGGCTCAAAGCGCCCGGCGTGATGGTCGTCTCCGAGGGGACCGTCATGGTCGTGCGCCGCGTTGCCGACCGCGTTACCGTGCTCACGGCCACGAACGACGCCGTCACCCTCGACCTGGACGCCACCACGCATCTTCCGCTGCGCCGCACCTTCCGCTGGCGCAACCCCCAGTTCAACGACTACGACGAGGAGTCCGAGACCTACGACGACTACCACACCATCCAGGGCCTGCCCACGCCGCTCACCATCACCCGCTACCACAACGGCGAGATGTCCGGCCAGCGCTTCCTCACCCGTGTCGTCTACAACCTGCCCCTCAACCCATCCCTCTTCGATCCCGCCGTCCTGCTCAAGAAGAAGTGATGGGCATTTATACTCAAGCGTGAGATGAGCGACCTTCCTAACCAGCCCTCCGCAGACACCCAAACCATGGACATCAACCAGATCATGTCCCTGCTTCCCCACCGCTATCCCTTCCTGCTGATCGACCGGCTGATCGAGATTGAGCGCAAGAAGCGCGTCGTGGCGCTGAAGAACGTCACCATCAACGAGCCGCACTTTGCCGGCCACTTTCCCAACTTCCCCATCATGCCGGGCGTGCTCATCATCGAGGCTATCGCGCAGGCCGGTGCCGCGCTGCTGCTCACGGAGTATTCCGCAGCCGACCGCGAGTCCAAGCTGATGGTCTTCCGAAGCATCGACGCGGCCAAGTTCCGCAGCCCGGTGGTTCCCGGCGACCAGCTCCGCATCGAGGTCACCGTGCTCAACTGGCGCTCCAACGCAGTCAAGATGCGCGGCATCGTCACGGTCGACGGCAAGATCGCCTGCGAGGCCACCGTCATGTGCGCCATGACCGACCGCAAGCCCGCCGAACCCGCCGCCGCGCCCGTCGCCGGAGCCGCAGCCGAGTGAACATCCATCCCACCGCGATCGTTGCACCCGGCGCCCAGATTCCCGCCTCCTGCACCATCGGCCCCTTCTGCACCATCGGCCCCAACGTCGTGCTTGGCGAAGAGTGCGTGCTCATCTCCCACGTCGTGCTCGACGGCCATCTCACAGTCGGCCGTGGCAACCGCATCTTCCCCTTTGCCTCCATCGGCGTCGCGCCGCAGGACCTCAAGTACGCGGGCGAACCCACGCGCTGCGTCCTCGGCGACAACAATACCATCCGCGAGTCGGTCACCATCTCTAGAGGAACTGTAGGAGGCGGGTCTGTTACCCGCCTGGGAAATGCCTGCCTCATCATGGCCTACGTCCACATCGGCCACGACTGCCAGATCGGCGACGGCTGCATCCTGGCCAACGCGGCCACGCTGGCCGGCCACGTCACCATCGAGGACTACGCCGTGGTCGGCGCGCTCTGCCCGGTGCACCAGTTCTGCCGCATCGGCCGCTACAGCTTCATCGGCGGAGGAACGACGATCACACAGAACGTGCTGCCCTACTCGCTGACCTCGATCGAGCGCAACAACCACGCCTACGGCCTGAACAAGGTCGGTCTGGAGCGCCGCGGCTTCACGCCAGTGCAGATCAAGCAACTCCGCGCGGCCTACCGCCTCCTGCAAGCCTCCAAGCTGAACACCACCGACGCGCTGGCCGCCATCCGCGCCAGGCTGCTGGCCGAAGGCGGCGAAGCCGATCCAGCTGCCGCCGAGCACGTCCGCTACCTTGCGGAGTTCATCGCCGCCAGCCCCCGCGGGGTGATCAAGTAGGAGCAACATCCATGCGTATACTACCTTTTCTCCTCCTCTTCGTAACCCTTCCCGCCCTCTCGCAGACGCTGCCCGTGCGTGGCGCTCCCGTCGATATCTACGATGGCTTCGAAGGTGCAGCCCTCAGCCCGCTATGGGAGACCAGCCGCATCGTCCCCGGCGCACTCACCCTGCAATCCGCTATTGTCCGCTCAGGCCAGGGTGCCGTCCATCTTACTGTTCACGCCAACGACAAGTTCGAAGCCGGCCAGCATGGCGATGCCGACAGCGAACGCGACGAGCTGCTCGAAGCCCGCGTGCTCACCTCCAGAGAGAACATCTCGTATGAATATTCCTGGAGCATGTATCTGCCCGCGGACTTCCCCATCGTCCCGGTGCGGCTGGTTGTAGCGCAATGGAAACAGTATTGCGACTCCGACAGCGGTCCCTGCTCCGACGACAGCCCCATACTTGCCGTCCGCTACGTTAATGGGGTTCTTTCTATCGTACAGAGTTTTGGTCGCAGCGAAAAAGCAGTCCTCTACGAGGAGAAGCGAGACCTGCGCGGGCACTGGCTCGACCTCCGCTTTCAGGCGCGCTTTACACCGCAAGCGACCGGCTTCGTCCGCGCATGGCTGGACGGCAAGCAGGTGGTCGATTACAGCGGCGTCACGGCCAACGCGGAGAGCGCGGCCACCGGCTATCCCACTCCCAGCTATTACTACTTCAAGATGGGCCTATACCGCGATGTCATGCCCCAGCCCATGACCCTCTACCTCGACGAGTACCGCAAGCGGCAGCTCCCTGTGGACGCGTTCTAAACACTTCTCTGATTTACGCAACGCGCCACCGCAGACTAAACTGGGCAGTAGGAAGAGTGGCCGAGTGGTTGATGGCTCCAGTCTTGAAAACTGGCGTACCTGAAAGGGTATCGGGGGTTCGAATCCCTCCTCTTCCGCCATACCTTTATCCGAGAACATCCGGAGAAATCCAAGACAATTGAATAAAACGCCAGATACCCGCATTTTTACTGGGTATTTTGTCCACCGACGTCCGGGGGCGTTCGGGGGCAGCCGCTGTCTGGTGGGTGTAAAGGAGGGTGTATTCTGTTCTCAGCTTGGGTGTATTTTGCAAAATGGAGGCATTTTGGCTCTACCTGGTATGAAGATCAAGAAGGCTAAAACAAACTCATCTCCACGGACCAGATATCCGTGTCGGCTCACTGATACAGAGATCAAGAACGCTAAAACAAAGACAAAAGCCTATAGCAAGGCAGATGGAGGCGGACTATACCTCTGGATCACGCCCCCAGGCGGCAAGCTGTGGCGCTGGTCCTATCGGTTTGATGGCAAAGAGAAACTCATGTCGCTTGGAGAGTATCCGTATACTACGCTCTCGGTTGCGAGAGCGAAGTATATGGAGGCCAGAAAGCTTCTTGCTGAAGGCACCGATCCGATGGCGCAGCGGAGGGCCGAGAAAACAGCAAAGAAAGCAGCGTCCGAGAATTCCTTCCAAAGCGTTGCCGCAAAGTGGATGGAGCATTGGCACCACGAAAAAAGTCCGCGACACGCGGCGTACGTGAAGCGCCGCATGGAGGCCGATATTCTGCCCGGTTTGGGGGCGCGGCCAATTGCGGAGATCGAAGTTCCCGAGATCGTGGCGATGGTGATGGCTATCGAAAACCGCGGAGCTGGAGTTATTGCCCGGCGCGCACTTCAAACTACGGCGCAGATCTTTCGCTACGGCATCGCTCACGGCTACGCAAAACGCAACCCGGCCAGCGAGTTCAGGGCCGGCGACATTCTAAAGCCTATTCGCGAGACAAATTATGCCCGCATTGAAGCCAAGGAACTGCCCGACTTGCTGAGACGGACTGAAATCTATCAAGGAACCCATGTCACGCGGCTGGCAATGAAGCTGATGGCGCTGACATTTCTGCGGACGTCTGAGTTGATCGGTGCCCCGTGGACAGAGTTTGATTTCGAGGCGGCCCGCTGGGACGTTCCCGCCGAACGCATGAAGTCAGGTAGACGTCACATCGTGCCCCTGGCTCGACAGACGCTGGAGATCCTGGGAGTGCTGCACGATTTGACAGGACACAGCAAATGGCTTTTTCCGGGCGACCGTAACCCCAAAAAGTTTATGAGCAACAACACCATTTTGAAGGGATTGGATCGCATGGGCTACAAAGGCGCGATGACCGGGCACGGTTTTCGGGGTCTGGCTTCGACCGTCCTGCATGAGCTAGGGTACCAAGGCGAATACATCGAACTGCAGCTTGCGCACCTTAAGAAGGACAAAGTGAGCGCGGCGTATGATTATGCCCGCTATCTGGCACCGCGCACCACGATGATGCAGGATTGGGCAGACTTCCTGGAGAAAGCACAGAAGACGGGAAAGGTTCCCCAATTTACCGGCAAGGTCGCACGCGTATTTGACGAGCCTTGAGTTTTCCGCCAAGTCTAGACTATGTGAGACATTCCGATGCAGAAGGTGGAGAACGATTATTTCTTCGCTATCTGCACAGGCCCTGTTGCTGACTGTCGTCTTGGAGTCCCAGTGGAGTCCCAAATTGGCAGCGGTGGCTAGCTAGTACCTCGACCGTGTGTATAGGTAACCAGTGTTGATACTTGTCGCGGGCCAGGTCTGGCTGTACATCTGAGTCATGAGCAGAGGCGTGAGGTTTCAGATCAAGCTTTCGGCGCGGGATCGCGGGCAGTTAGACGAATTGTTGAGCGGCGGCTTGCAATCGGTGCGCACGACATTGCGTGCGCTGGCCTTGCGTCAGATGGATCAGGGACAGTCCACGCCTGCGGTGGGTGCCAACCTGGGGCTTTCGGCCAAGGCAGTATGGCAGATCGGCAAGCGGTATATCGAGGGTGGGCTGGAGCGGGCGTTGTTCGATGCCGCACGTCCGGGCAAAGCTCCAGCCCTGGACCAGCGTCAGAGCCAGGAGATTATCGCCGTGGTCTGCTCGCCACCGCCTAAAGGGAGGGCGCGTTGGACGGTGCGGCTGCTGACCGAAGAGGTGATCAAACGCAAGCTGGTTCCGCGCGTGGGCCGAGAGACCATCCGGGTGTTGCTGGAAAGCCACGATCTCAAGCCGTGGCGGGAAAAAAATGTGGTGCGTGGCGAAGCTGGACGAGGAGTACATCGCCCGCATGGAGGACGTGCTCAAGACCTACGAAAAGCCGCTGACGGAGCGCGAGCCGGTGGTTTGCGTGGACGAAAAGCCGGTGGTGCTGCATGAGGATACGCGGCCTACGACTCCCTTGCAGCAGGGACGAGTTGCAAGGCGGGATTATGAGTACTTGCGTTGTGGAACCGCCAATGTCTTCTGCGGCATCGAACCCAAGGCAGGACGGCACTTTACCAAGGCGACTCCCACGCGCTCTTCGCCCGAGTTCGCCGATTTCTTGTTGGGGATAGCCGAGCACTACCCCGCCGCCGACACCATCCATCTGATCGTAGACAACTTAAGCACCCACACCCGCAAGGCGCTGGTGGAACGGTTTGGCGAAGAGGCGGGCGGATGGCTGTGGAATCGCTTTACCGTGCATTACACTCCCAAACATGGAAGCTGGCTGAACCAGGCCGAAATTGAGATCAGTCTCTTCAGCCGCCAATGCCTTGGAAAACGCCGGATCGGGGACATCGCCACACTACGCCGCCAGACCAAGGCCTGGAATCACCGCACCAATCGCGACCGCGTCACTATCCAGTGGAAGTTCACCAGGAAACAGGCACGGCGGAAGATGAATTACGCTTTTACGCGGTCATAGTACTAGGATCGTCTCCATGAATATGCAGACGTATCATCTGGACAGGTCTGAGGCACATCGGTTCATTTTTGCGGATTGAAGGTCGGATAAGACAGGAAGACGGACTCTGGTTAGCAATAAACGGTGGCGTATTAGTCCGAATCATTGCAGAGGTTTACTTTCGATAGGGAGCCGGCTGATATCCAACATTTGCAGTGAATTCGAACCGAAGTTAGTCAGGAACAGCGTCCGCTCGTCGGCCGATACCCGCATTTCACGTGGGAACGCACCCGCTAGAATGATGCCCAGCACGGCGCCTGCGCCCTTGTCGAAGTTGGCCGCGTCCAGAGCAACCATGCTCTGCGGCGCATTCCCCGCGGCGAAGCGGTTCGAGTTTCCGGCAATAACTTTTCGACCTTGGTCGACGACGGCGACAGGCACGGGCGCATCGCCCGTCGGTGCCTTCGCAACCTGGGCGTGCGCCGCATCGGAGATCAGCCTCGACGTATCGAAGGCGACCACGGCATTGCTGTTACGTGCGGTCACATAAATGCGGTCGCCGGAGGGTGACATCGCGATTCGCACCGCGCTGCACCCCGCTGGCACGCGCGCCAGGACTGCATGCGCCGGGTCGGTGCGGGCTCTCGCCACGTCGATGACGACCACCGCGCCCTCGGGATCTGCCAGCGCCGTATCTGGGGCCAGCGAGCCTTCGCGTTTGCATGCCTTCGGCCAATTCCAATCTAGCGCAGCCACCTCGCTGGTGGTATAGAGATACTTCGCGTCGGGCGAGAATGTCAACGCAATCGGTGCGAGGCCCACTGGTATCTGGCCAATCACGGCATCATCATTGAATCCATCCCGGCGCGCGCTCTCAAGATCGATCACCGTGATGTATCCCCCATCTTCCTGGCTGACAAAAAGCGTCTTGTCGTCAGGTGTTACATTGGCGTAAATGGCACCGCGGCCGCCGCCGATCGAGCCGACGACAGCGTCTGAGTCGCCTTTCATCAGTTTTCCAGTATCAATAAATAAGGTTTTTTGCATTGCGGCTGCGATCAGCAGCTTGCCATCGTGCGTGAGCACGATGCCGGCTGGCGCGGACGTCAGGTCAACCGTGTGATCTACATTGAGCTTGCCGCCGAAACGTTTCACCACCGCAATACCCGGCCGTGTGCCGCGCCCGCCGGTCATCGAGACGAAGACCCAACAGCCATCCGCCGAAGGTACCGCCGTGAACGGAGAAGACGGAAGCGACAAACTCACTGAGACCGAAGCCGCAGGTTCATTGCAACCTTTCGACTGCGCGGCCGTTCCCAGCGCAAATGCGAAGATGACCGCAAGAGCATACAGAGCGCGTCTCGTCATTTGGCCACCACTCCTGCGACTGATCGTAGTTCTAAGAAACTCTTCCTTAGCGGGCCCGTCAATATGGGAGCGTTCAATAGGCCTCAGATACCGCATATGGGAAAACACCGCGTTTCTCATGGGGGAAGCGAACGCGTGTAACCGGAGCGAACGAAAACTGGGTTTTCAGTAAAGTGACGGGCGCGAGTAATCGCCATGGCGCAAGCCTAGTAGGGGGCGAGGTTGTGGTAGCCCTTCTTCGGATCGTAGACCACATGGATCAGGTTGTCCCTGTAGTCGATCGAGATCACCAGTTCGCGCAGCGTGACAAACCCGATGAACCCCGAAATGTTCACGCCGACGTTCCGCGACACTGAAGAGGTGTCGATCGAGGTCATCCCACTTACGATCTGGCGTACGCCGGCGAAGCCCAAAGGCACCTCGCTGGCGACCTGGACCTTCTGCACTTCTCCGTTAAGACCTTTGACGGTCGGGCCGTTCATGCCGGAGAGCACAGTCACCTCGCGTGCCGCGTCCAGCGAGATCAAGCTGTGATTGGAGCCTGTGTCGATGAGGAAGAGCTTGGCCGGGGCGTTACCGATGTAGGTTGGAATGATGAGAAAGTGCCGTGAGCGAAAGACCGGCGTCCAGTCCTTCATCTCCGGCGCGACATAGCGGTTCTTCGCATTAACTGCAATGCTCCCTGAAGTCTGCTCACCACCCTGGGTCGCCAGCGAAGTTGCCTTCTGCTCCGCTTCGTCGGGACGTTTGGGCAGCAGCTCGATCTGCATCGTGCGCCCTGGAAAATCGAGCGTCACCAGATAGTCGCGGAAGACGTCCATCCCTATTAGCCCATCGATGTCCCGCATCTTCTCCAACTGGTTGCCCGGTTCTAGCACCTGCACCCTGCAATTTTTGAACTCCATGCTTCCGATCTTGATGTCATCCACATGGGTAACGAACGAACTGGCAGGGCCTTTGTCTCCGATTCCGTACGCCTTGGTCTCCAACTCCGGAACCAGGCCGACGGCTTTGGCCAGCGAATTGGTCACCACCATCCCCGAGGCGCCGGTGTCGATCTCAAGCCGCCGCTTCTTGCCGTTGAACTGCACTTCCATCGCCGCCGCGTAGGTCTGCACCGGCACCGAAGCGGTCGTCAGTGCGATGATCGGTACTTTGACCTCGGCAACCGGACTCACCAACTCGCAACTCCCTTTCTGGCTGTTCTCGATGTTCTTGATCGCCGTATTGATTCCAGCCTTCTGCACATCGCTTAGCGCCGGGTTGTCGAGTTGTGTCTGAAGTGTGGCCAGACTCTCACTGGCGGTCAGCGGAACAGCGTGGGCCGCACTCCACCGCGCCGTGATTTCCTGGTTCTCCGGCAGAAGTGTATGCGCCAACTCAAGCTGCTGCTGCCCGCTTGCGTACATGCCCGACAGATTGAGGAACCGGGCCATATCGTAATGGGTGAGACCGTTGCAGTGGTCAAGGCGCGACGACTGATTGAAGGCCGTTGCGGCCTCATCCGTCTCGCCGCGGCGGAAGCGTACCTCGCCCAGCGCGTCCAGCAACACCGCATCGTTGGGATGCGCGCTGTCGTACTTCATCGCCATCGCCAGTGCCTCGGGCTGCTTTCCCTCCGCCAGCGTCGTCCGCACCAACCCCGCCATTGCAACGCTTGAAGCCGGATCGGCTGCCAGCGCCGCGCCGTAGAGTCGCTCGGCGTCCGCGTACCTGCGCGCCTGTAGAGCGGAGTCAGCCTCGCTCGGCTGGGTTTGATCCGCTTTACAGCCGGGAACGGTGTACTTAGCCGACGGACCGCCAGCACTCGCTCCGCTGCTGGAGTTTGCAGGGGCGGTGTTGGTCGCAGCAGGTTGCGGCGTAACTCTCCCGCTGCTCGATGCAGGGCTGCTCTGCGCTGAGATATTCGAGGATGATACGGTTCCCGATATAAAGAGAAACACCACAACAAGGCGTAACAATCCTGCACGCATGGAAGCCCTCCAACGAAGCAAGAGATGAAATCAGGGTCGCGCACCATCATCCACCAGCAAGCGCGAATAATCAACAAGGATTTCCTTTTTGCTTACCCGGCTAGAGTTGCATTGTTCCAGTGCGCGAGGGCTACCTTTCTGGCTAGTTCTGTAGCCAGCAACGAGACCCCGCCGGGCAGCAGGGTCTTGATCGCTTTACCACTTGAGATGCCTTTTAATGGTTATAGTTCTGACCGTCCCTCTGGCCTGGGAATGAGGGCAGATGATTTGGGGGCTGACGCGCAGCGAGACCAGTCCAGGATGAGTTTACTCAATATGTGACTTTACAGGTCCATCAAGCCAACCGATGACTTAACACTCACATTGGTTCAGTAATACTGGAACGATCACTAGCACAGTGACGAACAAGGGAGGCTAATAAGCGGGAATGGTACCCAATGGGAACTAAATCCAACGTCTTGGATTATTCTGGATCGAATCGAAGGAAGGATGGTAGCTATGACGAAGCGAGTCGAGTGCCTGACCCCAACGATTATCCTGATCACCGCCGCATGGATCGCCCTCACCTCCGCGATATCTACTTTCTCGCCGAAGGGGGTGTAGCTGGCCGTCTTCGCACCCTTCTTCGCGCTCCAGGCGCGGGTCGATCCCAGCCGGTCGGCAACGACGACATCTCCTCCCGACTGCGCCAGGCGCTTGCCAAAGTAGATGTTGGTCTTGACGACGCGGAAGGAGAGGTTGCCGGAGGCATCCGTCGCCAGAGTATATGTCGCAAGATTCCTGGTCCCATGGTAGAAGGAGAAGCTCTCCTTGCCGTCGGCCGCCCGCGTCCAGACGCGCAGGTTCTTGTGGTTGTAGCCATACCGCTCCGACCCATTGATGCCGTCCACCCGGACCAGCCGGTTCTGCGAATCGTAGTTCATATGCAGGTTCGGCAGCAGAACGATGTTGCCGTTGGCGTCGTAATCGGTGCTGTCGTCCAACATCCAGTTGGTCACTGGGTCGTGCCGCGCCTCGTGAGAGTAGCCCAGACCCTTGGTCACGTTCTGGCTGGTCCGGTTGCCAAAGTCGTCGTACTCGTTGACACGTTCCGGTTGGGCAAAATCACCATTTAGCTCTTCAATGCTTAATGCCACCACTGGGCCAGCCAGTTGGTTCGCCCCGAACAGTGATGCGTCTCCTCTGGCCGCATCTGCATTCGCTATACATCCATACGCCCGGATAGAATGTGATAATTTGGTCAAGCGCGGCGGCCAGAGTCGTGTCCTGCGCCTGCGTACTAAAGAGAGGCATGCCTTTTGTATTCCCCTTTATTCCGGGAGGAACAATTCCGTGCTCGATAAAATTCTTCGAAAAGGCGGCCTTGATCTCCGGAGCACTCATTAGCTGCCAGATTGCCTCGTCAATCCCTGCCGCATTGCTGATCCGAAGATTGTAAAGATGAACTCCTAGAATGTCATCGGAGATTCTCGAGTCTCGAACCCTGAATTCCCCGTTTGACTCCCTACTCCATCTTATATTCGGATCTGCATGTACAAGAGCTGTCAACGCATTATCTAAGCTGCTGAACGGTCCCGCAGGCGGGTGAGGAAGCGACGCGCTAACACCTTCTTCTTCGGTGCAAGTGCCACTTACAACTAAAGAGCCAATACTCCGCGACCTCAGAGCAACTTCGTACACATAACTCTCTACCGTGGTAGGCTTTCCCGGAAAATACAAGGTGATGCGTTGAGCATAGACAACGTGCAGAAAGCACAGCATCAATATGCTTTTGTGTAATCGCATTATCGCGCCCTTTACTGTGTAACAATAGTAGATGATCCGGTAATATAGGAAGCGCCGGTAATTGGATTCTGTGTGTCGGAAACTGTCTGCACAACGGTTGTGGTGAGGGGAACCGAGCAGTTCTGCGTCTGCATATCAACAGTAAAACTTTGATTGGTAACGGATGCGACGGTAGCAGGGAAACCATTGGGAGTAGTCGACCACCACCCCACATTGTCGGTAAAAGTCCCATTTATCGTAGACTCACCTGTCACGGTTCCATTGTTCAGAGTATAACCTGTCAGATTATTGAGGTTTTCGTTCACGATCATGGGAGCAGTAACTGGAGTTCCGTTCTGTGTCTCTACTTGGTATGTATAA
>Ga0302282_1000791_pt1 | contig 23601 bp, 15 predicted proteins | sample III_Fen_E1_3_FD_198763 | JGI IMG/M metagenome (GOLD analysis project Ga0302282, IMG submission 198763) | Peat permafrost microbial communities from Stordalen Mire near Abisko, Sweden - III_Fen_E1_3 | ecosystem: Environmental > Terrestrial > Soil > Wetlands > Permafrost | place: Sweden: Abisko... | reverse complement strand
AACAGTTGCGCAAATTTGGCGCAACATTCGCGTCTGCGATCATGGCCTCAAGCTGTGCTTAGGGAAGATGTCTGACAGAAAATCGCCTCACTTCCTTCGTCACTGCCGCTGTGTGCATCACTGCTGGTGGCAAAAGGCGGCAATTAGCGGCAAATTTCCAGCGACAAAAGGCGTCATATTGCGACAAGTTCATTGCCGCCTTTTGTCGCTTTTTGCCGCTCCGGTTTTGCCGTGGATTTTTCCTAAAGCCAGAGCTTAGGGGATGGTGTCTAACCCAAATTACTGGCTTTCAAGTTCCAGAAAGCCGCCAAAAACTCCGTTCGGCTGAACACCTCAAATTGATGCGTCCATGAGCAAATTACCGTCCGCAGAAAATGCGACCTGCAACAAGATATAAATGCTTTGCTAGACATCCTGAAATTCATCCTGAGACTCGATTGAAACAAAGTAACCGGGTAACATCTGCCCGCCGATGCCATCTGAAAAAACAACCACACCCACCGCCAGTGTTCCGCCAGAATTTATTGCGCAGCCTCGGCCAATGGGGAGCGTGTCATGGCGTGACACCTTTGCCGCCCTGAAACACCGCAATTTCCGGCTGTTCTTCATCGGTCAGCTCGTATCGCTGATCGGAACCTGGATGCAGACCACCGCTCAAGGCTGGCTCGTTTATCAGTTGACCGGATCGAAGGTGTTGTTGGGCACGGTGGCGGCCATCGGAACTTTACCCATGCTGGTGTTTTCTCTTTGGGGTGGCTCTGTGGCCGACCGACATCCCAAGCGGATCATCATTTTCTACACCCAGATTGCTATGATGGTTACGGCCTTCGTCTTTGCCGCGCTGGTGGGAAGTGGTCACATTCAAACGTGGCATATTCTTGTGCTGGCGGCGCTGGGCGGTGTGGCAATGGCGTTCGACATGCCCGCTCGACAGGCATTCATGGTCGAAATGACCAGTCACGAAGACCTGATGAACGCGGTGTCGCTGAACAGTTCCATCGTGAATGGCGCACGGGTCGTCGGCCCTGCTGTGGCGGGCTTGCTCATGGCATCCGTTGGCATCACCTGGTGTTTCATCCTGAACGGCGTCAGCTTCATCGCGGTCCTCGTGGGACTGTTGATGATGCGTCTGCCCAAGCACGAACCCCGGCCCAAACCGCACTCGACGGGGCGGCATATCATGGAAGGATTCAAGTATGTGGCCGGCCACCGTCGCGTGCGCATTTTGCTGCTGCTCTTTGGCGTGGTGGGTATTTTTGGCTGGTCGTATGCGGTGCTGTTGCCCGCCTATGCAACCGACATTCTTCATGTCAACGAAACTGGCTATGGAGTCCTGCTCAGTGCCAATGGCTTCGGGGCATTGTTGGGGGCGCTGACCGTGGCGACCTACGGCAGTCGCGTGCGGCCACGGCTGATGATACTCGGCGGGCTGTGGTTGTTCTCAGTCATGCTGGCGCTGTTGGCCATTGTGCGTTGGTATCCGCTAGTGCTTCTGTGTCTGGCGGTTGGCGGTTGGGGAATGATCCTTTATTTCTCAACCACAAACACTCTCATCCAGGGCAGCGTGTCCAACACGATGCGCGGGCGGGTGATGGGCATCTGGGCACTGGTGTTCGGCGGCATGATGCCTTTGGGTGGCTTTGAGTCTGGATTTCTGTCTCATGCCGTGGGCGTGCCGTGGACCATCGCGGTGGGGGCAATCATTTGCGCCGGAGCCGGGCTGGTCACATGGTGGGCGGTGCGTCGCAATCCTCCGACTGCCGATTGAAGTCACGACTCAATAGCCACCTATATTCGCCGTCTCGTCGCAGACGGGGGGCCAATACCACCGGTTCAATCTCGATCAGACAAACAATCCGAAATCAGGGTAAGGAATTTTTGTCACGGTAGGATCCCCAGTGTTGTCAAATCCAAGACATAATTTCCGGCGGCTTACGCCCGCAGCGTTTCACCGGCAGGCACACCCACAATCATCGGCGCGATGGCCGTCATTCCAGCCGGGCTTTTAATTCTGCCTTCCATTCCCGCGTGTTCAGTGCCGAGACCGCAAAACTGATGATACAGGTGCTGGAATTCTGCGCACAAACCGTCAGCAGCAGGTTTTCCGCTGCCAGCCAGCAGTCTGCCACGACGAACGGCCCTCGTTGTTTGTCGTAAATCACGATCAGCGTCCCTGCGTCGTAGAAAACATGAAAGTCCGGTTTGTCCCAGCCGCGGGAAGTTGCAAACTCATTCTTTTAAATTTGCACATTTTTTCCTCAAGTCCCGGGAGCAGACGCCGATTCAAAACGTATGAATAGCAAATGGCTTGTCAAAACGAGTCAAACCACCAATGATTCAACCAAAACCTATGAGTAGCATTTCCAGCGTGGCTTCGGCCACCAGCCCCTACCAAACCACCAATCAGAGCGGTTTTAGCCAGTTGGTTCAAAATTTCAATGCCATCGGCACCGCCTTGCAATCTGGCGACCTCTCGAGCGCCCAAAGCGCGCTGACAACTTTTCAACAGTCCGTGCAAGGTAGTTCGCAGGCCACGGCCAGCCAGCCGTTTGGCAAGAACAGCCAGGCTAACACCGATTATCAAAGCCTGACCAGCAGTTTGCAGTCTGGCAATTTGGCCAGCGCCCAGAAGGCTTTTACGAGTTTGCAAAAGGATCTGAAACCAACCCAGACCACCCAGGCCGCCCACAAAGGTCATCACCATCATCACAGTGCGAGCGCCACGGCCGCGACCACGGCGGCAACGACCGCCAGTTCCAGCACCACCAATTCCAGCACGAGTTCCAACAGCGATTCCGCTGTGGGCAGTGATGGTAGTTTGAATACGTTCGCCTAGCCAATAGCCGGCGTCCGGTAAATTTCAGAAAACCGCGCCGCCGATGATAGACGTCAGGATGCGTCACCCATTGTCCAAAGTTTTCTGGACTCCTTTGTTGGTGCGGGCGACCAATATAAATTTAGCAACGATCAGACAATTGTCGCTGGCTTTAGCGCCGACACATTTTTGATTCTCCGGTTATGCAATCGTTCCCGCCACAACCGCAGACGATCCAGGTAAAGATAGACCACCGGGGTCGTGTAAAGTGTCAGCGCCTGGCTCATGATCAGGCCGCCGACAATTGTGATGCCCAGCGGTCGGCGCAGTTCCGAGCCGGTGCCGGTGCTCAAAATCAGCGGCAGCGCGCCAAAAAGCGCCGACATCGTCGTCATCAAAATCGGGCGGAAGCGCAGCAGGCACGCCTGAAAGATGGCGTCGCGCGAATTTTTTCCCTCCTCGCGCTCCGCCGCGAGTGCGAAGTCCACCATCATGATTGCGTTTTTCTTCACGATGCCGATGAGCAGCAGAATGCCAATGATGGCCATGATGCTCAAATCCGTTTTGAAAATCAGCAGCGCCAGCACCGCCCCGACACCCGCCGACGGCAGCGTGGAGAGAATGGTGACCGGATGGATGTAACTTTCGTAGAGCATTCCCAGCACGATATAGACCGCCATGAGCGCGGCGAGAATCAGGAACGGCTCGGTCGCTAAAGATTGTTGAAAGGCCTGGAGCGTGCCCGAAAAATTGCCGTGAATGCTGTCGGGCATTTTGATTTGTTGTTCCATTTGCTGGATGGTTTTCACGGCGTCGCTCAAGGCGATCCCCGGCGCGAGATTGAACGAGAGCGTGACGGACGGAAACTGCCCCTGATGATTCACCGCGATGGGCGCGGTGGTCGGTTCGTAATGCGCGACGGCGTTGAGCGGAATCATCGCGCTGCTGTTGGTCGCATGCAGATAAATTCCATCCAGTCCCTGCGGGCCTTGCAGAAATTGCGGAGCCGCTTCCATGACGACGTGATACTGGTTCAGTGACGAATACATCGTCGAGACCTGCGCTTGGCCAAACGCCTGGTAAAGCGTCTGGTCCATCGTCTGCGGCGAAATGCCCAGCCGCGCCGCCGTGGCGCGATCGTAAACGAGCGACGCTTGCAAGCCGTTGTTTTGCTGGTCGGTGTTGACCTCGGTGAAGCCGCGCAACTTTTTCATCTGCTCCAGCAGAATCGGCCCCCATTTCACAAGGTCGTCGAGGTTTTCGCTCTGAATTGTGTATTGATATTGCGCGCTGCTCTGCCGGCCACCGATGCGCAAATCCTGTCCAGCCTGCAAAAACAGCGAGGCGCCCGGCACCGCGCCGAGTTTCGGCCGCAGCCGCGCGATGACTTGATCTGCGCCGACTTTGCGTTCTTCAAGCGGCTTGAGCGCCATGAAAATAAATCCGCTATTGGCCGCACCGCCACCGCCGGTGAAGGCGACGACATTTTGCACCGCCGCATCATTGGTTATGGCCCGCGCAAATCGCAGCGCCGCCGATTGCATCGCCGGAAACGACGCGTCTTGCGAGCCTTGAATGCCGCCCATGATCGTGCCGTTGTCCTGCTGCGGGAAAAATCCTTTTGGCACAATGACGAACAGATAAATGTTCAGCGCGATGGTCAGCAATAGCGTGGTCAGCGTGATCGCTGGATGCCGCAGCACGACCGTCAAACTTCTTTCGTAACCGCCGAGCAGGCTGGAAAACATCTTTTCGCTGAAGCGATAAAGTTTTCCGTGCTCCTCCGGTCGGCGATGCCGCAGCAAACGCGAACACATCATCGGCGTCGTCGTGAGCGAAACGACGAGCGACACGAGAATGGCCGTGGCCAGCACGACGGCAAATTCACGGAACAAGCGGCCGACGATGCCGCCCATCAATAAAATCGGGATGAACACCACCACAAGCGAAACGCTGATGGACAGCACGGTGAAACCGACTTCCTGCGCGCCTTTCAGCGCCGCCTGCATCGGACGCAAACCCATTTCCAAATGCCGCGTGACGTTTTCGATGACGACAATCGCGTCGTCCACCACGAAGCCGGTCGAAATCGTCAGCGCCATCAGCGACAGATTATCCACGCTGTAACCGAATAAATACATCACGCCAAACGTGGCGATCAGCGAAACCGGCACCACGACGGCGGGAATCAGCGTCGCGCGCGGACTGCGCAGAAAAATGAACACGACCAGAATGACGAGTGCGATGGAGATCATCAGGGTGCGTTCAATTTCGCGGACCGACGCTCGGATGGTCGTCGTGCGGTCGAGCACCACGTCCATTTTGATGCCTGCTGGAATAGACGCCTTGAGCGACGGCAGTTCGGCTTTCACCCGGTCCACGGTGTCAATGATGTTCGCTCCCGGCTGCCGCAGAATGATGAGCGGGATTGCCGGCTTGCCGTTCAGATAGCCCGCCGCGCGAATATTCTCCACGCTGTCCAGGACGTTCGCCACGTCGGCAAGCCGGATGGCGGCACCGTTGCGATACGCGACGATGAGGTTTTTGTAGTCGGCGGCCTTGTGCAACTGGTCGTTTGCGAGGACGTCCAGCGTCGTCTGGTCGTCGGCGAGCTGGCCTTTCGCGAGATTCGCATTTTGCTGACCCAGCATCGTGCTCACGTCGCCGAGGCTTAAGCCAAAGCTGTTCAGCAAGGTCGGATTGACATCCACGCGCACCGCCGGCAACGCGCCGCCGCCAACATTGACCGAGCCGACGCCTTCAATTTGCAGGAGCTTTTGCTGAATGATCGTCGAGGCCGCGTCGTAAAGCTGGCCGCGGTCGTAAATGTCCGAGGTTAGCGCAAGAATCAAAATCGGCGCGTCGGCGGGATTGACTTTGCGGTAGGTCGGATTGCTCGGCAGATTCGCGGGAAGATTTGCGCGGGCGGCGTTGATCGCGGCCTGCACATCGCGCGCCGCGCCGTTGATGTCGCGGTTCAAATCGAATTGCAACGTGATGGAACTCGATCCGAGCGTGCTCGACGAGGTCATTTCGTTCACGCCCGCGATGTGGCCGAGTTGCCGTTCGAGCGGCGCGGCAACGGACGACGCCATGATTTCCGGGCTCGCGCCCGGCAGCGATGCGCCCACGCTGATGGTCGGAAAATCCACCTGCGGCAGCGGCGCGACGGGCAGTTGCAAATACGCCACCGCGCCCGCCAGCGCAATCGCCGTCGTCAGCAGCGCCGTGCCGACCGGACGGCGGATGAATGGCGCGGAAATGTTCATCCAATTTCAGCGGGAATAATTCCTTCGTTTTTAACTGTCGCATCCGAGCGCGAGAATTTCTTGGCGAGCCGGCCAAACCACAGATAAATCACCGGTGTCGTGTAAAGCGTCAGCACCTGGCTCACGATCAAGCCGCCGACGATGGCGATACCGAGCGGCTTGCGTAGTTCCGAGCCGACACCATTGCCAAACGCCAGCGGCAATCCGCCGAAAAGCGCGGCGAAGGTCGTCATCAGAATCGGCCGGAAGCGAAGCAAGCAAGCCTGATAAATAGCTTCCTGCGGCGGACGGTTTTCCTTCCGCTCCAAATCAAGCGCGAAATCAATCATCATGATCGCGTTCTTCTGCACGATGCCGATGAGCAAAATAATTCCGATCAGCGCGACCACGCCGAGTTCCGTTCCCGTCACCAGCAGCGCGAGAATCGCGCCCGCGCCTGCCGATGGCAGTGTCGAGAGAATCGTGATCGGATGAATGTAGCTTTCGTAAAGCACGCCGAGGATGATATACACGGTGACGATCGCCGCGAGAATCAGCCACGGCTCATTCGCGAGCGATGCGATGAACGCCTGTGCCGTGCCTTGAAACGACGCCTGCACGCTCAACGGCATGTTCATTTCTTTCTGCGTAGCTTCGATGGCTTTCGTTGCTTCACCCAGCGCTGCACCGGGCGCGAGGTTGAAGGAAATCGTCACCGCCGGAAATTGTCCCTGATGATTGATCGCGAGCGGCGCGACGCCGGATTCAAAATGCGAAAACGCGCTCAACGGCACTGCGCCACCTGAAGTGGACAGCACATAAACGTCATTCAGCTTCGACGGATTGCGCTGAAAATCCGGAAGCGTTTCCAAGATGACGTGATACTGGTTGAGCTGCGTGAACAGCGTGGAAATTTGCCGCTGACCGAACGCGTCGTAGAGCGCGTTGTCAATCGCCGACGGCGTGATGCCGAGGCGCGACGCGGTCACGCGGTCAACCACCAGCGTCGCCTGCGCGCCGTGCGTCTGCTGGTCGGTTGCCACGTCACGGAGCTGCGGCAGCGTCTGCATTTTCGCCACCAGCGCTGTCGTCCACTGGTTCAATTCGTCGGCATTGGCGTCTTCGAGCGTGTATTGGTATTGCGTGCGGCTGACGCGATCTTCCACCGTCAAATCCTGCACCGGCTGCATGTTCAGCGTGATGCCTTCGACCTGCGCCAGGCCCGGCTGCAAGCGGCGAATGACATCGCTCGCGCTGATTTTTCTTTCTTCAAGCGGTTTCAAGTTGATGAGAATGCGTCCGCTATTGAGCGTCGCGTTGATGCCGTCCACGCCGATGAAGGACGACAAGCTTTCGACCGCCGAGTCTTTCAAAATCACCTGCGTCAGTGCCTGCTGCCGTGCGGCCATTGCCGTGAACGAAATATTTTGCGCGGCGTCGGAAATGCCCTGGATCACGCCGGTGTCCTGCACGGGGAAAAATCCTTTGGGCACGATGACGTAGAGAAAAACCGTGAACACCAGCGTGCCGACGGCCACAAGCAATGTCGCGGTCTGGTGTTTCAAAATCGTTTGCAGCGTGCGGCCGTAAAATTTGACGATGCGATCATAAACGCGTTCCGACGCTTCAAAAAAGCGGCCATGCTTTTTCTCGTCGGCTTTTGATTTGAGCAGACGCGAGCACATCATCGGCGTGAGCGTCAGGGACACGCAGGCGGAAACGAGAATCGTCACGCTCAACGTCACGGCGAATTCACGGAACAGCCGGCCAACGATGTCGCCCATGAACAGCAGCGGAATCAGCCCCGCAATCAGCGAAATCGTCAGCGAAATAATGGTGAAGCCGATTTGTTCCGCGCCTTTCAACGCGGCCTGCAGCGGTTTCTCGCCCAGCTCGATGTAGCGAAAAACATTTTCGATCATCACAATGGCGTCATCCACGACGAAGCCGGTGGAAATCGTCAGCGCCATCAGCGTGAGGTTATTCAGGCTGTAACCAAGCAGATACATCACGCCCAGCGTGCCGACGAGCGAGAGCGGCACGGCGACGCTGGGAATGATCGTGGCATAGACATTGCGCAGGAACAAAAAGATCGCCAGCACAACCAGCGCGATGGTAAGCATCAGCGAAAATTGCACGTCGCGCACCGACGCGCGAATCGTCGTCGTGCGGTCGGTGAGAATGGAAACGTCCATGGACGCCGGCAAATTTGCCTTGAGCTGCGGCAGCAGTTGTTTCACGCGGTCCACGACTTGAATGATGTTCGCACCGGGTTGCCGCTGGATGTTCAGGATGACCGCCGGCGTTGAGTTGGCCCACGCGGCGAGCTTGGTGTTTTCCACATCATCAATCACCTTCGCCACGTCGGACAAAACCACCGGCGCACCGTTGCGATACGCGACGACGAGTGACTGATAATCCTTGCTGCTCAACAGTTGGTCGTTGGCGTTGATCTCGTAGGCCTGGTGCGTGCCGTCGAAATTTCCTTTCGCGAGATTCACGCTGGCGGTTTGCAATGCGGAGCGGAGGCTCTCCAAGCTGATGCCGTAGGACGAAAGCGCGGTCGGATTTGCCTGGATGCGCACTGCTGGTTTTTGCCCGCCGCTGATGGTCACCAACCCGACGCCAGTCACCTGCGAAATTTTTTGCGCGAGCCGCGTGTCGGTAAAATCTTCGACCTGTGATAACGGATATGTTTTTGACGTGACCGCCAGCGTCATGATCGGCGCGTCGGCGGGATTGGATTTGCTGTAAATCGGCGGCGACGGCAGGCCGGCGGGCAGATAACTTTGCGCTGCGTTGATGGCCGCCTGCACTTCCTGTTCGGCCACGTCAATGTTCAGGTTCAGCGCGAATTGCAGGGTGATGATTGAACTGCCGCCGGAGCTAATCGAAGTCATTTGGTTGAGTCCCGGCAACTGGCCGAACTGCCGTTCGAGCGGCGCGGTGATGGCGGACGCGGAAACATCGGGACTCGCACCCGGATAAAACGTGACGACCTGGATCGTCGGGTAATCCACCTCCGGCAGCGCGGAAACGGCGAGCTGCTTGTAGGCGATAAAGCCGGTCAACAGCACGGCGACCATCAGCAGCGATGTCGCCACCGGCCGCAAAATAAATGGGCGTGACGGACTCACTGGGAACTATTCTTTTGCCATCCGCCTCGGCCCGTTCCGCCACCAGCCGACCGGAGCATCACTTTCGCCCCATCGGTCAGCTTGTTGAAATTATCCGCGGCCACCACCGTGCCGGGATCAATGCCCTGCACCGACGAGACATTGCCGTCCGTGGTGTCAATCGTGATGGTCTGCATCGCGACGGTCTGGTTCGTGCCGGTCTTGTCCGGCTGGATCAGATACACGAACGCGCTGTCGGCGTTGCGCTGGATCACCGTGTTCGGCAAGAGCGTCGAGTCTTCCAGCGTGTCCACCAGCAACCGCGCGTTGACAAACTGGTTGGGAAACAGCACCTCGTCGGCGTTGGTGAAAACAGCCTTGAGCTTGACCGTGCCGGTGGTCGGGTCAATCTGGTTATCCACGGTCAACAAGGTTCCCGTCGCCAGTTTTCTGGTTTGCGCACGGTCAAAGGCGTCCACGGTCAGCGTGTTTCCTACCTTTAACTGCGCCTGAATTTTCGGCAGGTCGTCTTCCGCCACGTTAAAAATCACGGCAATCGGCTGCAGCTCCGTAATGACCACCAGCGCCGTCGTGTCGCTCGCGTGAACGATGTTGCCAGCGTCCACCAGGCGCAAGCCCACGCGTCCGGAAATAGGCGAAGTGATGTGGCAATAGGCGAGCTGCACCTTGGCACTTTCTATAGCCGCCTCATCCGATTTCACGGCGGCCTCCAGTTCTTTCACCTGGGCGTCAACTTGGTCGTAGGCATCCTGCGAATCAATTTTGGCGGCAATCAACGCGGCTTCGCGTTTCAATTCGACCTGCTGTAAATTCAGCGTCGCTTGGTCCTGATTTCTTTTGGCGGAAGCTTGATCGAGCGCGGCTTGATAAGGTGCGGGATCAATTTCCACCAGCGGATCGCCCGCGTGAACAAGCTGTCCTTCCTGATAATTCACTTTCACGAGCTGTCCGTCCACGCGGCTTTTCACCGATACCGTGTTGAGCGGCGTCACCACGCCCAGCGCGTTGACATAAATCCCGATGCCGCCGGTCTGCGCCTTCGCCGTGCTGACCATGATGGTTCCAGCGCCGGCCCCACCGCGTCCTTGAGTTGGTTGTGTTCCTGATTGCGCTTGCCCCCGATGTCGCAAAAAGAAAATGCCTCCCGCCACGAGCAAAATAAATATTCCAATCCATAACCAATGGCTGCGTTTCCTGCCGGGCGGCGGTTGCAAAGGAATCTTTGGAGATTCGTTGGAGTGCGTTGGATGTGATATGGGATCAGACATTTTTACTCCATTAATTTGTATCGGAAATCATAAGCCTTTGAAAAACATAGAGCAATGTTTTGTCGTATTGAAACAACGTAAATTGGGTGGGGGGCCCACCGGAAAAAAGGTCAGAGCCACGCCTGCGCGCTGCGCTGCCTGGGAATGCGCTGGCTCAAAATCATCGCGGCCATGATCCGCAACCAGACGCCGTATGACGCGGCCGTTCACACGCGCAATCAGTTGCAACATGGTTCATGGGTGATGCAGTTGCAACCCGTCCAAATCATAAAAAAAGATGCCAGCTAAACGCACATAAAAACAGCGGTCGGTCGGCTAGTGCTGTCAAGAAGTTCTCTGGTCTGCAAATGAAAATTTTGAAAAAGTTATTCACCGTGGAAGTGCATCCGCACGGGATGGATTTTGGCGCGCTCGCCTTCGTCCGATTGTATGTCTGGCTTGTGCTCGTCAAGGTCGTCCGCAATTGACAAAGGCGCTGCGCGCCGGTGGTTCGGTTTGCGGCTCCACCGTTGACCAGCACAAGCCAGACAGGGACTTGGCTCTTAAGGATTGCGCGCCGGGGATGCTTGGCCGGAAAATTCAGGATTAACGACGACGGTTTGGTTCACCAGTTGCAGCACCCAGGAACCGTGCTTGAGCTGATTGCGAGCGTGTAGATCAGCGTCATACACGGTGCGCGTCTGCCACATCTTCCAAACGATTTTCAGCCAGCGTTGGCCCAACGCCCGCAACGCGCAGGCATGGCTTTTTCCTTTGGCGCGAAGTGCGGTGTAGTAAGTCGCCGCCCACGGACAAAATTCGCGGCTTAAATTGGCCCACAGATGCACGGCATTACGCAGCGACTTGTTGCATTGGCGACGTAAATAAACCCGGTGAATCTGGCCGGACTGATAACTGACCGGCGCGGTGCCGGCCAGACATTGCAGAGCTTGTGCGTCAGGAAACAGCGCGCGGTCGTCACCGATCTCGGCCAGCAGCCGGGGCGCAATCTTGTCACCAGCGCCCGGCAGCGAGCCGAACAGTTTCGCGTCGGGATGCCGGGCAAACAGGCGGCGGATTTCCCGTCGGTATTCGGCGATTTGCGTTTCGAGCAGTTGCAACTGCCGGGCACGGGCCAGGGCCAGTTTGGATTTGGCGCGGATCGCAGCCTCCGAACCGGCGAACTGCTGTGCGCGCGCGAAAATCTCCAGCCGCCGCTGATAAGTAGCCGGCCGGGCAAGCTTGTGGACGTGCAGGAACTTTTCCCATTTGCGTTTGCCCGCCTTGGCCAAAACCTCCGGCGTTGGAAAGGCGATGACGAAAGCCCACGCCGCCAGCATCGTCCAATCATCAAAAGCTTCCAGCGCCGCCGGATAATAGTCATACAACGATTGGCGCAACTGCGTGATCAACGCCGTGCGGTCACGAATCAACGCCACCTCATCACGGCACAACAAGCGCAGTTCTTTGATCAACGGGTCTTGCGCGGCCAGTTGTTTCCAGTGCGCGCCATCCAAGCGGAGCGCGTCGGCCAGACTCCACGCATCTATTTTATCGGTCTTGTTGCCGCTGGGCACTTTGCGCTGGCGATAGCCTTTGGCGCTGCGCGTATGCACCGGGAACACCGTGCATTCCCGTTCCAATAGACGCTCGATGACCGCGCCATGCTTGGTCTCGATAGCAATGGCCACGTTGGGAAAAGCCGCCAGTTTTTTACCGAACTCATCCCAGCCACCAGCAGTGTGGTCGAAACGAAATTCGGCGACGGTTTTGCCGCCCGCGTCCAGGACGATGACATCGTGATGGTCTTTGGCCCAATCGAATCCGGCATAATATTTGATTTCATTCCATGCTTTCATAGTTGTTTTTTGCGTTGTTGTTTTGGTTAAGTCCACTTGGTTCCGTCACCAGTCCACCTGATACAAAGCCCTCGCGGGGCATAGTTCTCTCAGACTTTTGGACGGAAGCCATCGGTCGGGCCGGTGTTCTTGACAAGCCCCTCGCGGGACGAATACTCCTGAACCGTGATCCGACCGTGGCAGTGGCCGCCGGGCATAAAGCTATCAGCGACCGAGGCGACGGCGATGCTGGAACGCTGTCCAGGACCGGTAATCTTGACGATAACCTCGTAGGAACAGGTCGTGCCAACCGTGTCGTTTTTGAATAACGCCGCATCGCCGTCGCCCCGATGACCGAGCCTAATCAAACGGACAGCCCGGTGCTCTTGACGTATTCGTTGAATCGAAACGTCGTTCCTTAACCGTGTGCTGACCGTAAATATTGGCGGTGCTCCTCTGGCTAACAACCTTTCCTGAATGAACCGGTATTCTTGACGTGGTCCTCGCTAGGATCTGGATCTACGAAACCGTGTTCAAAAAATCAGCCGCGCCGCCAAGTTATTCACAACCGCGCCTCACTCGCCTTAACTGCGGCTCGGCACGGTCGTGAATAACATTGGAGACGGTATCAGATACTCCTCGCTGCGCTGCGGTCCATCTTGACAGCGCCGCCCGCCGCTGTGGTTTGCTTTTAAGATTTTGCGTTCGCAAAATCTGCCCGGTTTGCGGGCAGAAAAACCAACCAGAACACCTGTGAATAACTGTTATGAAAAAACCCTTGCCAGCACAGAGAACATCTTGACCCGCAGACCGACGACGGGGACTTGCCTTTAGGAATCACGCGCTCGAAGGATTTTTCACCGCAGGGAATTTGATCTGACGCAATCATTCTGGCGCATATTCCCACATCAGCGTTACGCTGAATCACGAATTGTTAGTCCAAACAACTTTTGTCGCGTAGGGTTTCCCGAAGAACGGTGAATGGTAGTAAATCGTTAAATGCGTGCCTTCCTTTAGTTCTGTGGCTGACACTGGCTTCAAGTCGCGCAGGAACTCCGTATCCGAATTCCAAATCAACTTCTGCGGCCCTTTTTCTGGAGCGCAGGTCAGCGTAAACATTCGCTTCTGGTAGTCAATGGACTGGATGACGCCATGAGCTTCGCGTGCCTGTGGCGCATGTGCCAGGGCTCTGGAACTGGCGAAACAGCACGCGAGCATCAAAAGTGTGCCGATGATTTTTGGGATTGAGGGGTATCTCATATTTCAGTTCAAAGTTTTATATGGACGGCGGTTCAGGCAAAGACTTGTCGCCAGCCGCTTCGCTTTTCCGCTCAAACACTAAATAGAGCGTTGGCAGAAGCATGAGTGTCAGCAACGTGGCGGAAACCAATCCGCCGATGATGACGATGGCGAGCGGACGCTGTGTTTCCGAACCGATGCCATGTGACAGCGCCATTGGCAGCAGGCCGAGAATGGCCAGTAGTGCCGTCATCAGCACCGTGCGAAGGCGCGTGGTTGCGCCTTGCAAAACGGCTTCGTAGGGTTTCAATCCCTCGTCCTGAAGCTGGTTGAAGTAACTGACCATGACCACGCCGTTGAGAACCGCCTGGCCGAAGAGCGCGATGAAACCGATGGAGGCGGAGACGCTCAATGGAATCCCCGTGAGCAGCAGCGCAAAAATTCCACCGATGAGTCCGAGTGGCACGTTGACTAAAATCAGCAGCGCACTTTTCACTGATTTGAACGCGTCGAACAACAGCACGAAAATCAAAAAAATGCTGATCGGAACGATGATGGACAACCGTTTCATGGCGCGTTGCTGGCTTTCAAACTCACCGCCCCAAGTCACAAACCAGCCGTGCGGCAGGGAGAATTTTGCTATGCGCGCCTGCATGTCGGCCACGGTGCTGCCCATGTCGCGGCCTTTGATGAAGACGCTGACGGCGGAAAAACGGGTGTTATCTTCGCGGCTGATGTTCATGCTGCCGCTGGTTTCTTTGAACGTGGCGACCTGTTCCAGCGGGATGTGCAGACCGTCCGGCGTGTCCACGAGAATTTTTTTCAGGTTGGCGAGGCTCCGTTGCGCTTCGGGCAAACGCACGACGATGCTGAAATGTTTTTCGCCTTCCCACAATTCCGTGGCCGCTTTGCCGCCGAGACCGGTTTCAATGACATCTTCAACATCGCCGATGTTCAGGCCGTAACGCGCGGCGGCCTTGCGGTCAATTTCAATGATGGTTTGCGGCACTTCACCCGCGCGATCCACGCACGCCGTGTCCACGCCGCGTATGTCCGTGATAGCGGCGCACATTTCCTTGGCCTTGTTGCGCAACGCGGTGGAGTCGTCGCCAAAAACTTTAATGACGACCTGGCCATCAATCTGCGAAATGCTTTCCAGCACGTTGTCCATGATCGGCTGGTCAAAACTGAAATCAATGCCGGGCAGCGTGGAAACATTTTTGCCCATTTCATCCAACAACATTTGTTTTGTCATACCCGGACGCCATTCACTTGGCGGTTTGAAGTCCACAAAAACTTCCGCCATGTTGATCGGCTTGGGGTCGGTGCCGTCTTCCGGTCGCCCGGATTTGGAAATGACTGAATTCACCTCCGGCGTCTTGTGCAGCAGTTCGCGCATTTTGCGGCAATACTCGCGCGCCTGTTCAACAGAAACACTGGCCGGCAGGTCGGCGTTGACCCAGATGGTTCCTTCATTCAATTCCGGCAAAAATTCCGTGCCAAGCCGAGGAGCCAGCGACAGGCTCACGCCCAAAGCCGCCAACGCGGCGATAATGACAAATTTAGGATGCGCGAGCGCCCACTGCAACGAGACGACGTAAGGTTTCTTGATGAAACGGACGAGCGCATTTTCCTCGTGCGGAATTTTTTTTCGCAATAGAAACATGCAAAGCAGCGGCACGAGTGTCAGCGACAAAATCAACGAACCGATCAAGGCGCTGGTGATCGTCCACGCCATCGGCGCGAAAATGCGGCCTTCATGACGTTGCAAGGTGAAAATTGGAATGTGCGCGGCGATGATGATGAGCATCGAGAAAAAAGTCGGCCGGCCGACTTCGACCGTCGCGTGTTCAATGGCTGCGCGGAAAGCTTTTTTGTCGCTGCCCGGTTTCAATTCGCCGAGCCGACGGAAAACATTTTCGACGACGATGACCGCGCCGTCCACGATGATTCCGAAATCCATCGCGCCGAGTGAAATCAAGTTCGCTGGAATGCCGCGCCACGTCAGGCCGATAAAAGTAGCCAGCAACGCCAATGGAATGACGACGGCGACAATTGCCGCTGCGCGGATGTTGCCGAGAAAAAGCAACAATACAAACGTCACCAAAATCGCGCCCGTGGCGAGATTTTCAAAAACCGTGTGCAGGGTTGTGCCAATCAGCCACGCGCGGTCGTAGTAAGGAACGACTTTGACACCTTTTGGCAAAATCGAAGTGTTAAGAATTTCAATCTTGGCCTTCAGCGCCTTGAGCACCACGGACGGATTGTCGCCTTTGTGCATGTCCACGATACCGAACACAATGTCGTCATCCTTGTCCTGTCCGGCGATGCCTTCGACCGGCAAGTTTCCAAGAGTTACATCCGCGATGTCCTTGACCAGAACCGGCGTGCCGTTGTGAGCGGTGATGACGATGTCCTTGATTTCATCGGCGGATTTCAACATGCCGACGCCACGAATCAGATACTGTTGCGAGCCCTGCGTCACTTTGCTGCCGCCCACGTTGGCGTTGCCGCGACCGAGCGCGGTGTAAAGTTGCTGCAACGCAATTCCGTAATAACGCATCTTCGCGAGATCGGGATTGACCTCATACGTTTTGACCAGCCCGCCAAACGTATCAATGTCCGCCACACCCGGCACACCGCGCAAATTACGATCCACCACCCAATCTTGCAGCGTGCGTAACTCGCGCGTCGTGTAGCCATCGCCCTTTACGCGGTAGCGATAAATTTCGCCGATGGCAGTGGAGAGCGGCTGGAGCTGCGGCTGCGCATCGGGCGGCACGTCCACGCCGGTGAGACGTTCGAGCGTCTGCTGGCGGGCGACCATGTCCGTCGTGTGGTCGTCAAACGTCACCACGATGTAGGACAAGCCAAACTGCGTGTGCGAAAACAACCGCACCGCGTGCGGCATTCCATTCAGCGCCGTCTCCAGCGGAATCGTGACCTGCTTCTCGACTTCCTCCGGCGCGCGGCCGGGATAGAGCGTGATGACATTCACCTGAATGTCCGAGACATCGGGAAACGCCTCGATGGGCAGATTGATAAACGCGGCCACGCCGCCACCGATGAAGATGACCACCATCAGCACGATGAACAGCGGCTGGTGCAGCGCAAAACTGACGACGCGTTTAATCATGGGAAAAATTCAAATTAAAAAACGCTCAGAACCTTATTCCATGAGCTGTTGGAGAAAAATGCAGCCGTCCGTCACGACTTGCTGGCCGGCTTGCAGTCCGCTCAAAATCAAAACGCGGCCCGCTTGCTCAGAACCAATGGCGACTTCCTGCCGCGTAAATTCGCCCGGCTTTGTTTGCACGAAGACAAAATGTTTTTCGCCCTTCAGAAAAACCGCCGCCGCCGGCACGCTGAGATCGTGCGTCGTGCCGCCGGGCAAAACCACATTCACGAACATCTCGGCCTTGAGCCGCCGGCGCGAATTATCCACCGAGCCGCGCACTTTGATGGTGCGGGTGTTTGGATCAATGAATTCGGACACTTTGTCCACGCGGCCGGTAAAAGTTTCGTCGGGAAACGCGCGACTGGTGAAAGTAAATTCGTTGCCCGGCTGCAAATGCGGCAAGTCCACTTCCGTCGCGTCAATCTGAATCCACAAACGCGTCGGATCGCTCACAATAAACAACGGCGCGGTGATCTCCGGCAGATTGGCCAACATCTGGTCGGGGCGCACTTCCAGCCCCGGGCTGACGCTTTTATCAACGACTGTTCCCGCTAGCGGACTTCGTAAAATAAAAACTTCATCCAGCGAATCGGCGTTGGCGCCATACGCCGCGATTTTTGAAACCGTGCGCGAATGCTCGGCCTCGGCCTGCGCCTGCGCGTCCTCGGCGGCCTCCACATCCTTTTGCGCCGCCGCGCCGTGCGCCAACAATTCCCGTTCCCGCGTCAGGCTGCGCTCCGCGAGTTTTAGATCGCTTTCGGCTTTCCGCGCGTCCGCCTGCGCCTGGCCGAAATCCGGCGACTCAACTTCCGCCAGCGGCGCATTGGTCGCCACGCTCTGGCCAATGTCCACCATGATATTGCGGACGCGACCGGCGAAGGGCGTGAAGACACGCACCGTCACATCATCATTCCAGGTGAGCCGGCCCGAAAGCTGGGTGCTGGCGGGCGCGAGCGATTCGACCGGTGCCAATTCGAGGGACGCCAATTGCGGCGAACCGGCGGGAAAGGAAATATTTTCGCCCGTGACTTTTGGGTCGCCCGGCGATTCGTGGCTCGTTTCGCGGTGGCAGCCGGTCACCAGCAGTGCGAACAGGCAGCAGTTTAGAATTCGGATCATTTTCATGGGCGGGCATGGTGGAAATTCATGGCGGCGACTTCGATTTGGCGAACGACACTTTCACTCGCTTGCCTTTTGATTTAGAAAAGCGAACCGGAATCCGCTGCGGTTGATCGTCACTGGCGACCGGCGTTGAGGCTGGTTCTGCGGGGTGAAATTTGCCGGGCTTCCGCAGGTCAACTGCACGAATCCAGTCACGCAACCTGCCGTTTGGCAATGCGGGCAAAGATTTGGCGCAACCGTCTGAAGCCTTCGCTTCGACTTTGTTTTGATCGCAATTATTCATCGGTGGAAAGGTTGCGGTTCACGACTTCGGTTGCTGCTTGCAGATCGGCGACGGCGCTTGCGGTATCGGACAAAGCCTGCGCGGTGGCGAGCCGCGCGTCGTTGTCGGCGCGTTCGGCTTCCAGTAAATCCACCAAAGACGAACCGCCTTTTTCATAGGCGAAAGCCACCGACTCGCGCACTTTTTGCGACTTGGGAAGAATTTGGTTTTGATACCGCGCCAGCCTCTCGGAAGCCTCGCTGAATTCAGACTGCGCATTGGCAAGATCGGCAGCGGCTTGCGCTTTGGCTTTTGCGAGTGCGAGCGTGTTCTTGTCCACCGTCGCCTGCGCGGATTTGATTTCGCCACGATTCAAATTCCACAGCGGCAATGGAAATGAAACGCCGACCAGCAGCGTGTCCACCGGCGGCCCGCCGCCCGGCGGATTGTGTTCCGCGCCGACGGTAAAAGTCGGGTCGGGAATCCGCATCGCCTTTTGCAGCTTGAGGTCTGATTTCGACTGGTTCAAATCAGCTTCTGCGGCGAGCACGTCGGGGCGCGCAGCGTTGGTTAATTTGTCAACTTGCGGAGCAACGTCAAACATCTGTTCAAGCGTGTCCGCTGGCGTCCAGTTTCCTGTTGGTTTCTCAACGCCCAGCAAAATTTCCACGGCTATACGAGCTTGCACCGCAGTGGCCTCGGCGGATTTGGCTTGAAGTTCAAAAATGTCCGCGTTGTTCTCAATTTGTTTTTTGTCGGAATCCGAAATATCGCCCGCTTTCAATCTCGCTTGCGCGATTATAGCTTCGTGTTGAAGCATCCCGGCAGACTCGTTCAAGACTCGCGCATTTTCACCTGCCAGCAACGCCGCCACATAGGCTTTCGTCACGCCCTGTTCCAACGAGCGGCGCGCGTCAAAAAAACGGGCGCGTGCTCCGACGACACCGGCTTTGGCGGAAACCTGACGGTCGCGGCGTTTACCGCCAATTTCAATCAACTGGCTGATGGCGGCGATGGAATCATAATTGCGCTCCCAAAGACCATTGCCCAACGTCGTGCCGCTTTCTTGATTGCCAATTTTGGCGGTGGACAGAGAGGCGGAGGGGTTAGGAAATTCTTTCGCGACGATGAGTTGCGCCTGCGCCGCGTCAATGCCGCTTTTCGCCGCGAGCAAATCCCAATTGCGCTTAAAGGCGATGCGCTTTGCATCCGCGAGTGAAATTGTATTCGTCGCCGCAACATCATTCTGCGCCAGCACTTGCAGCTGAAAGATGCTGAATGTCGCCGCGATGAGCAACCGGGCAAAAATCGTTCGTTGGAAAAACAGGCGAATCAACACACCACATTGAACACGGGCGGAGCTATTCCGCACATTAGGCGCGGGATAATTCTCGCATAGGGTATTACCCTATATGCCTCGAAGATTAACTCGTCGGATAATTTTCGTGCCAGCGGACGGCTTCGCGCAGCAGTTCGGCGGCGTTGGTGAGCTTGAGTTTTTCCTTGATGTGGGCGCAGTTGGCTTGAACGGTTTTCATGCTCACATTCATCATTTCGGCGACTTGGCGAGTTTCGTAGCCCTTGCCCAAGAGTTGAAAAGTTTCCAGTTCGCGGTCGCTCAATTGTTCCACCAGCGAGCCGCCAGTCGGCAGTCGGCCATCCACGAACTTTTCCGCGAACACCGCCACGAGGCTTTCGCTCATGTAAATTTTTCCGGCCAGAACCTGCCGGATAGCCGTGATTACTTTTTTAGCGGTCTCACGTTTCATTATGTAACCGCGCGCTCCAGCGCGTAGCGCGCGTTCCGCATAAAGCCGCTCGTCGTGCATCGAGAGAACAATGATGGCAACGGCGGGATGCGACGCTTTGAGGCTTTTGATCAACTCAATTCCGGAACCTTGCTTGAGTGAAATGTCCACAATCGCCACGTCGGGTTTGGTCGCGGAAATTTTCCGCAACGCTTGCGGTGCGTCTTCGGATTCGCCGCAGACAATGAGGTCGAGTTGCTGGTGTATCAAGTTGGTCAACCATTCGCGCACGAGCGGATGGTCGTCCACGAGAAAGATTTTTACTTTTGGCTTATTCACGATGGAAATTTTTTGGTTTGGTTTTTTGCGTCCAATTCGCAAGTTGCCAGCGTGCCACCTGTCTCGTCTCGGCGCACGTTGAACGTGCCGCCGATCATGGCGGAGCGATGCGCCATGATCCGCAAACCCAGGCCACGATTTTCCGGCAGCGGTTCGGGCAGGCCAGTGCCGTCGTCTTTGACGGAAAGGACGGTGCTTTCTTCGCTGACATCAAGGCGAATCAAAATGTTTCTGGCCTTGCCGTGCTTGATGGCGTTGCCGACAGCCTCCTGGGCAATCCGATACAGATGCCCGGCAGTGGCGGGGTCATGGATGAGCACGGGCGAATCACATTCAAAGCGGCAGGAGACTTTGAACAGTTCACTGCTGGTGGCGGCGAATTCCTCCAGCGCCAGCATCAGGCCGTCGGCCTCCATTTCCACCGGATACAAACCTTTAGCCAACCTGCGGGAAAGGTTTATGCCTTCTTCAATTATCTCGACCACTTTGTTGGCGTCAACTGCTTCGGATAGATTTAGTGCCGCCAATTTTTCCTCCAGCACCTGTCCGGCCAGCGTCGCGCCGGTGAGATGCTGGCATAAACCGTCGTGCAAGTCTTGGCCGATGCGTCGCTGTTCCCGTTCGCTGATTTCGAGAAGTTCGCGTTCCAGCCGTTCGCGCTCGGCCATTTCCTCCGTGAGCGCGGTGGTTCGCTGTCGCACTTGTCCTTCCAAATTATGATGAAATGATCGCAAGCGGGCCAACAACCAGACGACCACGAGATAAAACGTCAAGAGAATGGTAGCGTTCCAAATTGGAATTAGCGGACTTGAAAATCGCGCGCCGCTGGCAATGTCCCCCGCCACCCAAACGGCGACGCTTAACACGGAAACCAAGACTCCAAACCACTTGCCGATAAACCAGACAGCCAGCGCCACGCCGAGCAGATAGAAAACGGAAAACGAAATCTCATGGCCGGTTAAATAATCAACCAGCCCGATGGCCGCAATAATCAGAAACGCAATCGCAATTAAAATGAAGCGTGAACGGTTTTCCAGTTGTTTGACGAATTGCAGCATGGGTGATTTTGCGGTTTCCCGCTCGCGTTTCATAAACACCAAACGCTTTGCCAAATGTCAAACGCAATGGCGGAGCCGTTACGATACAGAATGGCGGTGCATTTTGAAACATCACGCCAGCCAGAATTTTGCGCCGGGCTTGCTGACCGTAGATTTCAGCAAGCACATTTAGCCGTAAGCCACGCGAGAGATGGCATCCAAGCCAATGGCAGGGAATCCACAAAATACAATTACGAGATTTAGGTTGACTGTTGTATATTTTCGACTACACTCAAACAAATGCCGTTTATTCAGTTTCCATTCATCGAGGTGCCGAAAGAATTGCACGAGCTTGTTGGCGAGCCAACGCCCGGCACTCGTGCCTATCGGCGGGAAGGGACACACGCCCAATGCGCCGAATGGTTTGAAGCCCTTGGCGAGTATTACAAAGGCGACGTGGGACTTTCGACCAATGGGGTCGTCCTGTTCGTGCCGGTTTCCCGCGCGGGCGTCCACAAACGCATCAAGGAGGGTAAATTGACCGCCTTTTTCTTTTACATCACCAGCGAGGAAACCACGTTGTTTGGGGCAAAACGCAAAGCCAAGCAACGGCCTTACATTGCGGTATCCGTCAGCGAATGCAAGGCATGGGCAGCGGAAATGAAGCGCAAGGTGGGATATATTGATGAACCGAATGAAAGTCCACTCCGTTTATGGGATCGGCTCCGACCAACCTCGATTAAGGAGGAGCCAAAAACTCCCATGGAAGCGAAAGAGGCCGACGATTTTGCCAACACCGACCCGAAGGACAAAGGCAACCGGAAAGTGAAGTATCGGGATCATAAGGATTTTACCAAGGAGGATAAGCAGCAGGACTGGCATTATCTAATGGCAGAACTGCAAGCCGCAATGTTGTCCGGCGGGAAAGCCGAAGCGTTTCGGAAGCGGCTGCAAATGGGAATGGAATGGGACAAAAAAAGAAAGTCGTGGAAATTAAAAGGCGGACAGGAGGAAAAATGATGGCCTATGCCAACCGAGCATCAATTTAATGACCGTTTGATACGGTTCCCGGAATTGGAGGGGATTTTCAGCGTATGCAGCCGCACGATTCGGCGCGGGGCAGAAAAAGGCGAATTGCCGCCGTTACAGCACGTTGGCCGTGTTGTGGGAATGCTACAAAGCCAGGTGGACGCGCATTTTGAAAAGTTACGTCAATCAAAATTGAAAGGAGCATGAACTATGGAAGCGAGAATCTACAAACCAAAACGGTTGCAAAACGGCAAAAGGACAACAGGCCGGTTATACCGGGCGCGCATCAAACTTTCTGGCGACAACAAGGTGCGCGACATTTCCCTCGGCGTCTCCGACAAGCAGGTCGCCCAACAAAAGCTCAACAAGCTGATTCAGGAATTGGAACACGAATCGGCGGGATTGATTCCGGCAAAGGTGGAACGGGAGGCGGCGCAAAGCCCGTTGCTCGATCTGGTTTCAGAATACGTCAACGAGTTGACCGTCCTGGGGCGGTCGGCAGACCACCTGCGCCATGTGGACAAGCGGCTGCGGCGGCTGGTGCGGGAATGCGGCTGGACGAGATTGGCCGACGTAACGCCCGCCTCGTTTCAAACGTGGCGCAAGGAGCAAGCCTACAAAGCACCCAAGACGCTGAATGAATATCTGGCCACGCTCTCGGCCTTTTGGACGTGGCTCCGCAAGCAAAGCCGCGTCAGCGTAAACCCCTTTGAACTTGTGGAACGGACAGACACGCGCGGCAAGGAGCGGGTTCAACGGCGGGCATTGTCGGATGCGCAGGTCGTCCAGTTGTTGAAAGTGGCGGGCAAGAATCAACTGTCCTATATGCTGCCCCTGTATGCGGGGCTGCGGCGCAATGAAGTCAAAACACTGCGCTGGTCGAATCTGGTGCTTGGTGAATCCGGCGGGTTGCTGCGCATTCATGCCGCCGTGAACAAGAACCGGAAAGAACAGGCATTGCCGTTGCATCGTGAGCTGGCCGAAGCATTGCAGCAGCAGAAACCGGCGGACAGCAAAACGGACAATTTGGTGGTGGTCAACGGCGTTCCGAAGATGAAAGAGTTTCGGCAGGACTTGGCAAAGGCGGGCATCCCGTTTCTGGACGAGCGCGGACACCGCATGGATTATCACGCATTGCGGACAACGTTTATCACCCGGCTTTCGACCATGAAAGTGCATCCCCGGCTGGCGATGGAATTGGCGCGGCATAGCGATATGCGTCTGACGATGAAGACCTACACGGACGCCGGACAAAGAATTCAACGACAGCCTGAAACCGAAACCGCCAGCGAGCTAACACAGCCCGGAAAGCAATCGGCGATGCGCCAGCATCGCCACGCTGCCCGGCGCGGCAGCCAGAGC
>Ga0302282_1000771_pt1 | contig 24021 bp, 20 predicted proteins | sample III_Fen_E1_3_FD_198763 | JGI IMG/M metagenome (GOLD analysis project Ga0302282, IMG submission 198763) | Peat permafrost microbial communities from Stordalen Mire near Abisko, Sweden - III_Fen_E1_3 | ecosystem: Environmental > Terrestrial > Soil > Wetlands > Permafrost | place: Sweden: Abisko... | reverse complement strand
GATCCAGCGAGGGTGTCTCCGACTGCAGTTCCTGCAACAATTTGCTTTGCGTTGCCGGCAAGGTGGGCAGCGTCTTGATCTGCGCCGCGAGGCGTTTTAATTGTTCACTGGCCAGCAACTCCCGCAAGCCAAAAGCCCGGACGATGGCCTTGCGCAGGGTGTCCGTGGCACACGGCTTGCAAAGATATTGGTGCGCAGGCCCCACCAGCCGCAGGGTGGCTTCATGTTCCATGTGGCCGGAGAGAACGATGCGCACGGTCTGGGGGTGGAGTCGGGAGACCTCCGTAAGCAGCTGGGCACCATCCATGCCCGGCATCATCATGTCGGTGACGATGACATCGGTCTGCTGCCCCGCCATGTAATCCAGCGCCGCCTGCCCGCGCTCGAAATACTTCATGCTCCATTCGTTCCGCATCGCATGAAACTGGCGCTGCAAGGCCTGCAAAATCCGGACCTCGTCATCGACAAAAATCAGGTTTTTCATGGCGGGATCAAGGGGGGCGGATTGATGGGCAGCCGGAGAATAAAGGTGGTGCCCCGCCCCACCTCGGTTTCGAAGGTGACGGTTCCACCGTGCTTCTTGACAATGTTGGAATAGACGACCGTGAGCCCCTGCCCGGTGCCTTTGCCCACATCCTTGGTGGTGAAAAACGGCTCAAAAATTTTAGCCCGATGTTTTTCCTCAATGCCGGTGCCGGTATCCGCCACCCGGATTTCCACCTGTTCACCAAGACGTTTCGTGGAAACCGTGATTTTGCCCTTGCTGCCGGGGCGGGCACGGACCACATCGCCCACGGCATGGGCGGCGTTCACGACGAGATTGAGGATGACCTGATTGAATTCCCCAAGAAAGCAGGGCACGGACGGCAGGTCCGGTGCCAGGCGCAATTCAAGATCCGCCACATATTTCCATTCGTTGCGGGCCACGGTGGTGGTGGTTTCGATGGCCTTGTTCAGGTCCGACGGGGTTTTCTCCTTGCCGCCGGGATGGGAAAACTCCTTCATGGCGCGAACGATTTTGGAGACCCGTTCCACCCCTTCAAGTGTTTCCTGAATGGCTGCGGGGATCTGGCCGTAGAGAAACTCCATGTCCCGGCCCACCATGGCCGTCTCAAGCTGCGCAATCTGGCCGGGCGAAAGCGGCGCGGACTTGGCGGCCGCCAGCAACCGGTCATAGTCGCGCAACATTTCCACCACGCTGCCAAAGGCGTCCTTAAGAAAGCGGGTGTTGTCGCCAATATACTGCGTGGGAGTGTTGATTTCATGGGCAATCCCCGCAGCCAGCTGGCCGATGGATTCCAGTTTCTGGGACTGGCGCAACTGTACTTCCATCCATTGCCGCTCCTTTTCCGCCTGCTTGATTTCGGTCAGATCCTGAAGGGTGGCCTGCAGCAGCCGTTGGTTGCCTTGCTGAAACTCAATGAGGGTGATCGCGGCGGGAAAGGTCTCGCCCTCCCGGCGCTGAAAAACATATTCGGTCTGGATGATTTTCCGATTAAACGCCTCGGTGATGTGCTGATTGATTGCTGCCAGCGAATCCGTGCCGTCCGGTTGCCGGGGAGGCGACAATTCCGCCGGGTGCCGGAATACGATCTCCGCCTTGTCTGCACAATGGAACAGTTTCAAGGTGGCGGGATTGCAGTCCAGCACCGCTTTTTCATCTGCAATCAGGATCGCCTCAACCGAGCTATCAAAGAGCATCCGGTACCGGCTTTGCATCTCCAGACGCTCCAACTCCATCTGGCGGTATGCGGTAATATCGCGGGAAATGCCCACCATGCCGGTCACCTTTCCCGTGTCATCCCGCAGGGGCACCTTGGTGGAGGATACCCAGTGGTTGCCAGCGGACGTGTCCGAACGTTCCACCAACCCGATGATGGGCTCACCCGTGACCAGCATTCTCTGCTCGTCCACCCGCTTTTGCTGGGCTTCGTGCCCAGGCATGAAATCGGCGTCGGTTTTTCCCAAGGCCGCTTCCGGGCTGGACAATCCCAAATGCCGCATTTGTGCCAGATTGATCCGGGTAAACCGGCTTTCCAGATCCTTGAAATAGATTGAGTCCGGCAAGTTGTCCATGATGGCACAAAGCAGTTTCTTCTCGCTTTCCAGCGCCCGTTGAAACTGAATGCGGTGGGAGATGTCATGTTTAATGGCCACGAAATTCTGGATTGATCCCTCGACCCCGCGCACGGGGGTGATTACCATCTCCTCATGGTATAGACTGCCATCCTTGCGCCGGTTAACCAGTTCCCCGCTCCATACGCCACCGGCCTCGATGGTCCGCCACATGGTCGCGTAAAATTCGGGGGGATGCTCGCCGGATTTCAAAACCCGCGGACTTTTTCCCGCCACTTCGGCGATGCCATATCCCGTCAAGCGGGTGAAGGCCGGGTTCGCCCATTCGATGATCCCCTCAGGATTGGTGATGACAACAGCATTGCCCACGGAGTTCAAGGCCGAGGATTGCAGACCTAGTTTCCGGGCTTGATCCTGAATCTGAGCCAGGGTGCAGGCCAATTGCTGGTGGGTTTTATTGGACGCCAGCAAGACGAACAGCACCAATCCCAAGGCCGCAGCGATATTGGCCGAGCCAAGTAAATAGGCCCGGCTTTTGATCCCATCAAAACTGACAAAATTGGCTTTGGCTTGTGCGTCGGACAATTGATAGCCAAACCGGTCCAACGCTTCCGCCGCGTCGCTTACCGCCTGAATCTTCGGGGGTAGCTCCTGATCCAGAAAAACCATGGCGCTGGCGAAATCCTGCGCCGTGAGCCGGTTCATGTGGTCAAATGCCTGGGCCAGCTCGGTTACCGTCTGCTCCATCGTGGTGGCCAGATGCTGACCTTGTGAGGCATCTGGCAACTGCTTGATTTCCTCCAGTTCCAGATATATCCGTTGTCTGGCAAGGTGAGCCGCTTGCTCCAGCCCAGGTCGTTTGTTTTCCCGCGCAAACAGATATTCATAGGAGTACAGCCGGAACAACACGAGCTGTTCCCGCAAATCCGCCAAATGGTTGAGGTTGGGCAACCCTTGATACTCGAGTTTATTTGCCGCCAGCATCCCACGGTTGCAGATCCGCTGAAACAGAAACACCTGGAGGAGGGCGAAAATGAACACCACCACCGCCCCGCAAAAAATATTGCGAAATCCCCGCGTCACCATTTGATGCATCAAATGATCATGCCGTGCCCCAGACCGCACGCCCCGGACGGGCAAGATGGCGGCCAATTGATGGAGAAAGCCTTTCACCCTGTTCTTATCGGTCCAAATTCAGTCAAGAGTAAGCACCAAAACATAATATTAAATGACTTTTGCTTTAACGACCGCCGATTTCCGACGATAAGTGAACAGAACGGACAAAACACGTCGGCGGCAACCAATCGCAGAATTGATGTTGTCCTGAGCACAACAGAAGACCAGCGCGAAATTTTATCGTCGTGACTTTCGAGTCAATGAACACCAAAACACCGATCCCGACCGGCTTGGGGGAGAAGTATCTTACTTTCCGCCTGGGTGATGAATCCTATGGCTTGAACGTGCTCAAGGTCCGGGAAATTATCCGACACACGGCCATTACCGGCATCCCCCAGTTGCCAGGCGATTTCATCGGGGTCATCAATCTTCGCGGCAAGATCATCCCGGTGCTCGACCTGCGCAAACGGTTTGGGCTTCCCGTTGGCCAATTGGGCAACACCTGCATCATCGTTGTTCAAGTAGCCCGGCTCGATGGCAACCCCGCGCTCACGGGGTTGGTGGTGGATGCAGTGGAAGAAGTCACCAATATCGGGGCCGCTGAAATTGAGAAATCACCCGATTTCGGCGGTGTCGTCGCTGATTACCTTCTGGGCATGGCTAAAATCAAAGGCGCGGTCAAGGCCTTGTTGGATATTGACCGGATCGTCGGCCGCGAAACCATCCATAGTGTTTGCGCTGCAATTACTTAAAACCACCCGCATATGAAAAACTGGACCATTGGCACACGCATTACCCTCGGCTTCTTCGTCATGCTGGTCATTCCCCTGGCGCTCGGTTTCTTCGCCCATACCCGCATTCAGAATATTCAGCGCGAATCCGAGCACGTCATTAAAAACAACCTTCCCGCCATTGAGATGCTGGGCGCGACGCAACGTCGGGTGCAGGAGAATGACACCTTTACCTACCGCCATATCTGGAGTCCGGATGAAAAGGAGATGCATGACTTGCAGGCGCGAATTGAGACCAACATTGCGGCGAACACACAGGCGCTGGATGCTTATGAGAAAACCATGAGCAGCGACAGAGAGCATGCGGCGTTCGAACAAATGAATGCCACGCGCGCCAAGTATCGTGAGCACCTTGAGAAAATCATCGCCGCCAGCTATGTCGCCACCAATACGGAGCTTTCAAAGGTGGTGTATGATCGCGCCAAGGTGGAGTTGCTCCCGCTTTCCGAAGCCTACGAAAATCAACTTGCCGGATTCATGGAGAATGAAACCAACTCAGCGAACCAGTCTGGGGCATCCGTGGAAGCCGTCACGCGCACCGCCAACGCGGGGATTGTGATCAGCCTCGTCGGTGCGCTATTATTGGGGATTTTTCTAGCCCTCCTCATCATCCGCAGCACCAGGCACGTGCTGACACGCGTGAGTTATTCTTTAAGCAGCGGAACTGAGCAGGTGGTGTCCGCTGCAGCCCAGGTCTCTTCTTCCAGCCAGTCACTGGCGGAAGGCAGCAGCGAACAAGCGGCTTCAATTGAAGAAACGAGTTCATCGCTGGAGGAGATGGCCAGCATGACCAGGCGCAACGCCGATAATTCCCGGCAGGCAAATGACGTGGCGCGGCAGACGCGGGCCGCCGCCGACAAGGGCGTGGCTGACATGCAATCCATGTCTGGCGCGATGGCGGAGATCAAGAAGTCGAGTGACGACATTGCGAAGATCATCAAGACGATTGATGAAATCGCATTTCAGACGAACATTCTGGCGTTGAACGCGGCTGTGGAAGCCGCCCGCGCCGGCGAGGCAGGCATGGGTTTTGCCGTCGTGGCGGATGAAGTCCGCAATCTGGCCCAGCGCAGTGCGCAAGCCGCCAAGGAAACGGCCTCGAAGATCGAAGGCTCCATCAGCAAAACGGCGCAGGGCGTGGAATTGAGCGGCAAGGTGGCGGCGGCATTGGACGAGATTGTGGGGAAGGCCAGGCAGATGGACGAGTTGGCGGCACAGGTGGCCAACGCCTCAAACGAGCAGTCCCAAGGCATCACGCAGGTCAATGTTGCAGTGGGGCAGATGGACAAAGTGACGCAGGCCACGGCGGCGAACGCGGAGGAATGCGCGGCGGCCGCCGAGGAACTGAATTCGCAGGCGTTGAGCATGAAGAAATCGGTGGCGGAATTGATGCAGTTGGTCGGCGGTTCGTCCCTGCAAACGCCCGCATCTTCAGCCCCTGCTAAAGGCGCGTCAACCGCCAGACCGCGTAAAATATCCACCGGTCCCCAGGCCAAACCGTCATCCACTCTCCCAGGCAGCGTCAACGGACACCACCGGGCCAAGTCAGCCAGCAGTGAAATTCCCCTGGAAACCGCCTTCAAAGATTTCTGAGCGTTACCAAAAATTTTTCCGTGCGGGTGGGGCGGATGAACCCCAACCATTAGGTCGAAGCGGTGCAGGCGTCGTTCAGCACGGCCAGTCCGCCATAGATAGTCCTGGGCATCGGTGAGTTAAGGTGGTGGAAGGAAACCATCGGTTCGCACCGGAGGCTGGCGGCGATGAGTTCATGCACCTTCCCGGCCAGGTCGCTGATTACGTGGTCGCAGCAGGCGGACGGTTTGGGGATTGAATATCCTCCGCGGATGCCCTTCCAGACGGCCGTCGGTTTTAAGATCAAAATTTGGCCGAATTGGTTGTTATGAGAGGTTCCGCACGCCGCAGCACCCGGCAAAGCGCAAGCGGGCTGGAGGGTGGCGCGCCACTTGCTTTTGGACCATGCAGCGGGCTTTCGTCGGCTACACCGCGCTCCGCAGCATCCCCTATTTCAGTGGGAATTATTTATCAGTTTAGGGGATGTACAAATTTGGCGTCGCAGATTACAGTAGTGCCAATCCAATTCACCACAAGTTATCCCCTTTGGGGCGTGATTATGCGCTTGGCTGCATAGTGAGGTTTGCGGAGGGGATTGTTTGCGGGATGCGGACTGGGTTAATCGACGTGGCAACGTCAGTTGGTTCAAACTTAAATTCTGAACATACCACAGAAATACCTATGCATAATCCCCCAGACCGCAGTACTTATTGGCCACTCCGCGACGTTTCCCGGCCCCAGGCCGCCGGCACGCCGGCACAGCTGGCGCGCAAAAACGCTCCTTTATTGCACCTCACAGCAGCCCTGGCGGCCCTCTTATTGTTGGCCGGTCCCACCGCCAGCCGCGCGCAACGGGCGCAGGCCACGATTTATACGGATAACTTTAACGTGGCGAACACCACCGACTTTGACACCTCCAGCCAGGCCGGGCGCCACACCGGCCTGCTCGCCAACACGGTGGTGCCGCAATCCGGCGGAATTGAACTGCAAATCCAGAATCATTTGCTGCTGCTCCCGGGCCAGCCCGGCAGTTATGACGCGCGCATGCGGTTTGACCCGTCCACCAACTATTCCGGCAGCTACCGCTGGGACTGGTCATCGGGCACCACCGGCACAACCATCACGGCGGCGGGCGGAATGGTGGTTTCCTTCAACTGGATCCCGGCGGACGCGACGGCGAACTGGATCAGCTATAGCGTGGGCATCACCCCCAACAGCGACACTTCCTTCCGGGCCACGCAATCCACCACCGATTCCGGAGTTTTGCTGCGCAATAACGGCGGCTTTCAGGCCTACAAGCAGGGGGCTCTGGGGACCAACGTGAGTTCCGGGGCGTTCCCGGTCCTGGCCACGAATGTGGTGACGCTCTATTACTATTTCAATTCCTGGGCACCCGGCTCGGCCGTGACCCTGAGCGCGTGCGTGAACGGCATTCAAATTTTCACGCAAAGTTTCACCTGGACGCAAGCGGGCGGCGTGCAAAACATGGAACTGGCCAGTTACGCCGCCAATACCCGCATCGGCAGCTTTTCCGTTTATGCGCTCTCGCCGGTCCTGGGTAAAAAGGGCACGGCGGGCGGGTGCCAATGGGCGAATCTGGTCAATGCCTCGTGGACCTATGGCTGGGCCAGCACCACGCCTGCCAACCTCGCGCCGGGTGTGCTTTGGTATCCCATGTGGTGGGCTTTCTATGGCGGCACGCAAGCACAAATCAATTCGTCGCTCGCCCAGTTGGTGACCAACGGCGCCCCCGTGCTGCTGATGTACAACGAGCCGGACAACAGCAGCCAGGCGAACATGTCGGTGGCCTCGGCGCTGCAGGGTTATACGCTGACCAGCGTGGCGGCCCGGCAGCTCGGTTTCAATAATTTGATCTCGCCGGCGTGCGCCGACGATGGCGACACGTGGATGTGGGAGTTCATGAATGCGATGTCCGCCAGCAATCTGCTTTGCAGCGCCGTGGCCATCCATAACTACGACGAAACCTCCAGTCAATTCCTCAGTTATGTTGACGGCATTCATAATGATTTTGGTTATAACGTCTATGTCACCGAGTTTGCCCCGACCGACTGGCAGACCCCGACGACGATCACGGTGGCGGATTGTCAGGCCTACATGTCCAACGCCATTCCGGGCCTGAAGAGCCGGTCCTATGTTCTGGGGTATTCCTGGTACGCCGCCGATCAGCCGGGAACCGGCACCTTGGGCACCGCAGCCCTGTTCAACACGAACGGGACCCTGACGACATTGGGCAGCCAGTACAAAAGCTATTGACGGCCCAAAGTCACCGATGACTTGACCGGTCACCGGAATCTGGTCCTTTGGCAACATGAGCCATCCGTGAGTTTACGCGGATGGCTCTTTTAATTGGCAGCGCATTTCCATCAATGCCAGCCACGCTTAAGGCGGCGGCGGGTTGGTGACCGGTGCGGAATTGGTCCGGGGCGGTGAATGGAAGCCCAGCAATTCCAGATCAAAGATCAATGTGCTGTTGGGCGGAATTTTGAAAAAACCGGAGGCACCATAGCCCAGGGCCGGAGGAATGAACAGCCGCCATTTGTCGCCCGCTTTCATCTTTTGCAGGGCCGCCGTCCAACCCGGAATAACTTGGTCCAATCCAATTGTTGCCGGGTCGCGCTGGCGGGAACTGTCGAAGATCGTGCCGTCAATCAGGCTGCCGACATACCGCACTTCCACCAGGTCATTTTTAAGGGGAGACTGGCCGGAGCCGGATTGGAGTATCTGATATTGCATTTCGGCCGGGGTGCCGTCCGGCGCGGTGACGGGCAGCACCTGCACGCCCTCCTGTTTGGCATTGGCGGCGAGAAAAGCCTGTCCCTCCTGCAGGTTCCGGGCGGCGCTGGTTTTTATTCGTGCTGCCGCCCGTTCCTGCAGGTACCGGGACCAGGCTTCCGTCGCGGCCTTTTGCTGTTCCGGGGTGAGGGCGCATTTGCCCGCCAGGGTGTCGGTCACGCCGGCCATGAGCGCCCGGGTGTCAATTTCGGCCCCTTGCTGCCGGAGGGTTGAAACGATGTCCATGCCCAGCGCGTAACTGTTGGTGGCCTTCGAATTCTGTAGTTCGAGAGGGTTCTGGGCAAACAGGGTATTTGCCAGGCAGCCCACGATAACAACGCGAACAAGGTGTGATTTCATGCAATGACTCGGCAGGTGGGTGAACGGGTGAGGGCGTTTTGCCGGGCGGCTTCAATCGCCGGCCCCGGCGGGTTTCTCAATGCCGAGCAACTGGAGGTCATAGATCAGCGTGCTCTGCGGACCGATATTGTAAGGGACAAATTCGCCATAGCCAAGGCTGGGGGGGATGAACAGGCGCCATTTATCCCCCGCTTTCATCTGGAGCAGCGGTTCCGTCCAGCCGGCGATGAAGTCGTTCGCGCGCCCGGTCCAAGGCGTGCCGCGCTGCAGCGAACTGTCGAACACCGTGCCATCCAGCAACCGGCCTTCATAATGCACTCGCAAAACCTCGTTTTTTTGCGGCGAGGGGCCATGGCCTGACTCTAGGACTTGATATTGGACTTCGGCCGGGGAACCATCGGGGGCGGTAATCTTGATGACCTTGACGCCTTCCTTTTGCGCATTGGCGGCGAGAAAGGCCCGGCCTATTTTGAGGTTTTCCAGCCCGGCGATTTTCCGCCCAGCCTCCGCCTTGGCCTTGATTTCATGCTGGAAAGCTTTCAAGGCGGCTTTCTTCTGTTCCGGCGTGAGGGCCGGCTTGCCGGCCTGCATATCGGCCAGGCCTGCGGCCAGCGCCGTCAGGTCAACGTCCGCTTCCTGGCGCTGGAGTCGTTTGGCGATACTCACCCCCAGAGCATAGCTCATTTGGTTGGTGGCATTGGCAAGCTCAGGCTGGTCCTGCGCCGGCACCGTCGAGACCGAAAATTCAAGCAGCAGAAAGGAAAGGAGGAGCCGGCTCGGGTAATTGCTTTTCATGTGGCTTGCTTTGCTCAGGGTGCCACAGGGAAAAAGGCGACGTCAAGCCACAACCAAGCTAAGCTATCAAGCGATTCAAGCTATACAGGCGCTGGAAGCACTGGAAGTCGCTGGAAGCCGCACCGGATATCGTCGGCCCGTTGGCGTTGATCGCATTGATCTTGATTGTCTGAAAACCATAAAGATGTAATTATTCTCCGATGATCTCAAACGACCTCAGCCACCGGCTGCCGCCCAGGCGGCAGCCTTACGACCACCGCAATTTCGAGGACGCCCCAACACGCCCACGAGTGGTTGAAAATATTATTAAAGAAGGTGGAATTGCGGTGGAGCGGAAAGCGTTTTTCTTGAGCCTAAGAGAAAATGACCGGGGTGGATTTCTCCGGATCATCGAAAGCGGCGGCAGTTCCCAAAAACGCAATTCCGTCATGGTTCCGATGACGGGATTAAAAGTTTTTCAAGCCCTGCTGGCAGACATGCTCAAGGCACACGAGGAAACGCCGGAAAAGACCAAGGTCGGATAATTGTGGCGCGATGTCGAACGGCTATTTGATCTCAATCTGACATTTTTGGTCCAGCTGGTGGCAAATGCGTCTGATCATTTCCATGAAGAGGTACCGATGAACACGCCGTTGCTGGCAAGGTCCGCCATACGGCTTTTGATCTGTTCGCGGTCGAAACTCATTGGATGACCGTGGTGCTGACCCATAACTAAACCTCTTTTTCATTGAGGCCGGAGGCGGTGGTATTTGAAACTTTGCCATGGGTGGAAGTAGGCAAACAAGGTTCAAGAATAAAATGTACGATCAAACACCTAATAAACAAGCAGTTGTATCAGAAGGCATTCAAACACGACCTCGTGTGCCTGTTTGGTAGCTGGACTGGTTCGATGACTCGTCATCCTTAACCGGATTAACCGATGCGGCTTCGGTCTGGCCATTGGCGCGCAGACGTGAAGCGAGGGCGGCGAGAAGCTTTTACGGAACAGAGCCGGAACGGAACGTTGCGTGCCATTGCCCGGACGGAAGCCCCGCGCAATTGCGTGCCAAGGCAGCCATGACGAGCGTGCGCGCCGGAAGGTGGAAAGAAAGTGGACGGCATTAGTCCCTTGCCCCACCGACGAAGCGCACGTTGGTCATGGCGGCATTTTCAAACACGAACTACGTGTTGCTTTTGCCGTGAGGGGTTGACGATCATTGATTCGCCTGCCGGCGCGATTTCATGGCCATTGCGCTGTTCCGGTTTTTGAGACGAGGATTGATTTTCTTGCAGGATTTCATCTGGCGTTTCGCTGGCTTGCGCATCAAGCTGGTTGGACGCCTGATTCTTGTGCAAGTCAAGAGCGTCAGTGATTTCCTGCTGGCGCTTGAGGAGCGTGGCCAGTTTGTCCACGTGCTCAAAAGGTTGCCCCACCTGTTCCTGCATGCCAGCGAGGCGCTTTTGCGATGACTTGATGTTCTCCGTCAGGCAAGCCGCCGTTTCGTCAAGGTTCTGGATCGTGTATTCAAGGGAGCGAATCGTGCCAAGAGCAGTGTTGGCGACTTTGGCGACATGAGCCGTCGCACCTTCCAACAGGACTTCCACCCCACGCAGATAATTATCGGCCACGGATAGTTTGAACCCGGCAAACGAACCGATGTGTTTTTGCGCGCGAGTGCCATTCATTCGTTCCGCCCGGCGGAGAATCAGTTCCCCGGCAATACCGCGGTCGCGGATTGCCTGGCCTTCGAGTTCAACGATAAATTTATCGCCACTGGTATCATGGCGGGCGGCCATGTCCCGTTGCACTGCTTCAAGACGTTTTTGCAGGCGTGGCACTTCCTCCGTGTGATGCCGGCATTGATAACGAAGATTGTATTGGGTCTGCGCATGCTGACTGCGAAGCCGGGTCAACCGGGCCACCTCGGCATCAATGCCGGCCTTTTCAATCACCATCGGATTTCCAGAAGCGATGGCTTTTACCTCGGCATAGGTCAGCGCCGCGCCGTCCACGTCCTCAATCCGGCGCAAACTGTTCTCACCGGTCATGACCTGCGCGATAAACCTGGCCTTGGTTTCCAACGTCTGCCACATGTAGGCATCGAAGGATTCCTCGGTGACGTAGCGATGGATTTGGATTTCCGGATTGGTGTTGCCCTGCCGGAGAATCCTCCCCTCACGCTGTTCCACGTCGGCTGGGCGCCACGGGGCGTCAAGGTGGTGCAAGGCAACCAACCGTTCCTGGACATTCGTTCCTGCGCCCATTTTCTGGGTGCTGCCGAATAGCACCCGCACTTTGCCCGCGCGCACATCGCGGAACAATTCAACTTTGGCGTTGTCACTGTCGTAATCCTGGATGAAAGCGATTTCGGCGGCGGGAATTCCCCGCGCCACGAGCTTGTCGCGCATGTCTTCATAGACTGAAAAGCCTTTGCCCTGCGTTGGCGTTGAAAGGTCGCAGAAAACCAATTGTGAACAGCGGCGCTCGCTGGTTTCCCGCCAGATGCGTTCCACTTCGCCCACCGCTTTGTTGACTTTGCTGTATGGATGATCGGGCAAACCGGGATTATAAAGCCGCAGGTCGAGCGCGGCCTTGCGTCCGTCGGTGGTCACGAGCAGCATATTGTCATCGCGGGGATCAACCTGCCCCGTGCGTAATGCCTCGGCACGCTCAACCAGGCTTTGCACAATCTCCTTCAAATCGGCGGAACAGGGCGCGCTGACGGTCAGCGGTTTGCCATGGCGAAGCACCGGAACGGGGAGTTTGAGCATGGTCTGAGTCTGGATGTCGGCGACCTGCCGGAATTGCTGCATCAGCTCCGGCACATTGATGAAACGCGCAAAACGCGTGTTGATCCGGTAGCCGGAACCGTCTGGAGAGAGTTCCATCGCCGTCACCGGCTCGCCAAAGGTGGCCGCCCAGGAATCAAAATGGTCAATCCGCTGAGCCTTGAGCGCGGTCATCTGCAGATACTTTTGCATCGTGAACATCTCGGCGACGCTGTTGGCAATGGGGGTGCCGGTGGCAAACGTAATCCCGCCCCCGCCGTTGACCCGTTGGATGTGCCGCGTTTTTAGGAACATATCAAAGGCGCGCTGGGAAGCCGTCGCCGGCAAGCCGGCGATACGCGTCATTTTGGACACGTAAAACAAATTTTTAAAATAGTGAGCCTCGTCCACGAAGACCCGGTCAACGCCCAATTCCTCGAACGTGAGCGTATCATCCTTCTTTTCCGCCCCCGTCAGCTCTTTGAGCCGGGTTTCGAGCTTCTTCTTGGCGCGTTCCAACTCCTTTACAATGCGGGAGTTATCATGCTTGCGCTGCTCCGTGATGGCTAATTCCAGTTCGCGCAATTGTTCGCGGAAGAATTCCTCCTGGGTGGCGCGGGCAATGGGAATTTTCTCAAACCCCGAATGTGTGACAATCACGGCATCCCAGTTGCCGGTGGCAATGCGGCTCAGCAGCGTCTTGCGTTTCTGTTTTTCAAAGTCATCCTTGCTCGCCACGAGGATGTTGGCACCAGGGTACAGCGTCAGCAGTTCCCCGGAGAACTGGCCGAGCATGTGATTCGGCACGGCAAACAACGGTTTGCGCGCCAGTCCCAACCGCCGCAACTCCATCGCGGCGGCGACCATCGTGTACGTTTTGCCCGCCCCGACAACGTGAGCCAGCAGCGTGTTGGGCGTCTGCAAAATCCGCCAGACTGACGCTTTCTGATGCGGGCGCAAGACAATGGCCGGCGAGGCGCCGGGGAGCGTGAGATGATCCCCGTTAAACGTGCGCAGACGGGTGTGATTGAACTCGTCGTTGTATTTACGGGTAAGCCGCTCCCGCCGGTCGTCATCCGACCAAATCCAGTCCTTGAATCGGGCTTTGATTTTTTCCTGTTTGTCGCGCGCCCCCTCGGTGGCGGCCGGATTGATGACCTCCCGTTGCTTCTCCGGGTCATAATCATAAACGGTTGGGGTGCGCAGATTGAGCGCGTCTTCGAGCAGGTCGAGCGCGTTGCGACGATCCGTGCCGAACTCGGCGGTGTTGCCCACACTGGCCTTCGCGGAAAAGCCGCCCCGCACGATCCAGGTGCCAATGGTCGGTGCGTAGCTTGCCGAAATACCGGTCTCGCCCAGCATTTCCTCGGCGAATTTGCGGATGTCTTCCGCCGGAATCCAAGCACTGCCCAGCCGCGCATCAATTTCCGTGGCGTTCAGGTCGGCGGGTTGCACGCCCTTAAGCACTTCGACATTCGCCTGAAACTGGGGGTCCACTAAAGCCGATGCTTCGGCGGCGGAAAGCTTTGCGCGGACATTGCCGGAAAGATATTCATCTTCGGTTTCCCATCGGGAAGTCAGTGGATTCAGGAAAATGGTACCTTTAAGTTCCGGCAGAAACTCAGCCGGAGCCCGCTGCAACAACCCGCTCAAATGGTCGAGATCAACCCAGCCACGCTCATTCAAGGTGACGAGCAACGCCTCCCTTGCATCGGCAACCGACGAAACCGGACGATTATGCTGAATGGTACGCTCGCGGAAAATGGCGGCCTTGGTGGCGCGCTTGGTTTCCTCGTCATAATTCTCCAAAGAAAGCAACAGCGGCAAATCCGGGTCGGCGCGGAAAGCCGCAGTGTTGGACCGGGCGGAAATCGGCCCATGGCTTTGAACAAACCGGTCGTAAGCCTGGTTGAGCTGTTCCCGCGCGGAAACCACCGCCTCATCCTCGTGGCCTTCAAGCTGCGAACGCAGGCACAGGCGCACCGCATCACGCACGCGGATCAGGCCGCGAATTTTCGCGGCCGTGTTCTGGTTCAACTCACCCAGCACCCGCATTTCCTCGCCGACGCGGATGGCGATGGCCCCGTTTACCAGCGCGTAGGCATTGGGTTTGACGCTATCCGGTGCGGGAAAAGTCTGCTCAACGGTCGGCGCGGCAACCTGAATCCGCTGGCGATGAAACACCCCGGCAGGCAGCAAGCCAATCGCCGCGTGCAATGGCTCGCCCAAATCGCGGCCGTTACCGATTAGCGCCGCCTCACTGCGACCATACATCCTGCCTTCCAGGCGCATTTCGCCAAGCATCATCTGAGGGCGTTCGGCAAAATATTCGTTTATCGAGAGGGCTTCCCCGGTGGAATTGGTGATCTCCGTGAGCTGCTTCCAGGCCGGCCCTTGAGGCAGTTCGCCGGGCATCCGTTTGCGCAGCATCACAATATCGGTGGTGACTTCGGTGTTGGCATTGCGCTTGAAGGCGTCGTTTGGAAGCCGGATGGCCCCCAGCAAATCGGCCTGTTGCGAGACATACTCGCGGAGCGCGCCGTCGAGTTTGTCGAACGTGCCTTTGGACGTGACGAAGAGGACCAATCCGCCCGGCCGGACTTTTTCCAAAGTGGCGGCAAAGAAATAATCGTGAATGATAAAATTCCACTTTTTAAAACGCGGGTCGTAAGGTTTGTAATCGCCGAAGGGAATGTTGGAGATGGCCACATCATAAAATCCATCGGCCAGCCTGGCTTCCTCGAAGGGTTGATGCCGGATGTCCGCATCGGGATACAGCATTTTTGCGAGGCGCGTGGTGGTGGAATCAATTTCAATGCCTGTAATCTGTGACCGGGCGTGCATTGCCTCCGGCATGAGGCCGATGAAATGCCCCAACCCGCAGGCAGGTTCAAGGATGCGGCCATGCTCGAAACCAAAGCGGTGCAGCGCCGCATACATCCCCCGGATGACCACGGGGGCAGTGTAGTGTGCATTAAGTGTGGTGGCCCGGGCGGAGTCGAGTTCGACCGGCGTGAGCAATTTTTCCAACCGTTCGCCTTCGACCGCCCATTCCCGGTTTTGCGGATCGAAGACCTGTGGCAGTCCGCCCCAGCCGCTATAACGGACGAGCGTCCGCTTTTCCTCGTCGGTAGCCGGGCGGGTTTCAGCTTCGAGATGCTTTAGCAGCTCAATGGCCGCGAGATTGTCGCGGCATTTTTGCTTGAGCGAGCCGGCACCGACCTTGTCCGCGTCGGTGATGCGGTAATTGTTTTGGTTGCGAACGGGATCGGGATCCCGAACGGGCGGCAGGATTCTGGCGGCAGGAAGAGGTATCGCTCCCGCACCATTTCCCAGGCCGTGTCGTGCGCCTGCTGCGGGGTCTGTCCCTGCTGAATCAATTGGCGGCGAATCTGGTCCACTTCCGCGTCGGTCTGTTCCTCCGCTTCCAACAGCGTCGCTTGCAGCGTTCCCTTCGCTTCGAGCTCCGCGACCATCTTCGGGCGGAACGCGCGCCAATGGTTCTCGGCCATCAGTCCGTATTGGGTCATTGTGGTCATAATGCTTTTGGATTGGCGCAAACAGGTCGAGTTGCGACGGGTCCGGCACGACTTGTCGGCGCGGTGGCATGTTATAAAATCCTCGGGGAAATACGCCAGTGTTTTGGCAAAATTATTTGCTGGGCGATTAGCGCCGGCGTCGTTTGCGCAGCTTTTTATATAACGTGCGTGGCGGCAGCCGGCTCACTTTTGGACCATGAAAAATGTCATCATAGGTACAGCCCAACACCTCACGAATGACTTCAATATGCCAGTGATATATATTCTGGCGCTCGCTTTCAATGTTGCCCACGACTTGACGCGTCATGTCATAAGCCTTGTGTCTGCCCAGGCCGCCAAGGCATTGCATCTTGCTCGCCATCACCTCTTGGCTCCAGCCCTTGAGGCGGCGCAACTTTGCTATGTTGCGCCCGATCGTATTGACCCGCTTCATACCGCCCTGATCAGCCCGCCACCACCACGAGTGTGCGGATGACTTTAATCGCTTTTGTCGTCCCAGTGTTCCGGTGGAGTGAGGCTGAGGGGCGGAGGTGTTTCATGATGAGGTGGACCAATCAGAATGCCGTAACCCATGGTTATGCTGGCCTGGCATCCAAGCGGACGCGCGCCACGGCAGTTTCGCAGCAGAGCCAATAACCACGCGCCACCCAAAATGGTTAGCACAATGATTCCAACCAGAAAAATCAACGAGTGTTCGCGGATGAAATTGCCCAGTTGATCGAGCAACTCAAACATCCTGATCTCAAGTTGTAGTTGTGTCGGCATAGCCCTTAATCGTTACAGAAATAAGACACTGTGAACTGTCTTTCGTTCAATGATTAGGCGTATTTTTAAATCAGATGGACACAAAATCGCCCTGTGTATAATATTTGGTCATTCGTGTGAGACTACAACTTTAGACTGTCTGTCCATGTTCACGCTGACTACGGGTGATGGCCCGACCGGTTTGGGTTGCCACTTGCGCCATCACTGAGTCCCGAACCTCTTCCGGCACGCCCTTCAGTAAAGTCTCGTAGGCTTGTTTCATCTCCGGGTTTTGCCCGATTTTTTTCATCACGCCGTCACGAATGCGTTGTTGACGTTCCAGTTTTTGGATTTCGTCCAATACCAGTGAGCGCTCCAGGCGATCACGCGGCATCGCTTGAATATAGGCCCAGTTTTTTGGGTTGTCCCGAATGTACGCGTCAATCTTCGCATCAATTTCGGGGATGTTGCGATATTCTCGCGGTTGGTTGCCATTGTTACTGTTGCTGCCGTTGTTGCCGTTGTTGCCATTGGGAGGCGGAGTTTTTGATTTCATGCTCATAATTAGTAGGTGTTAGGTTTGTCAGTATACGGGAATCATTCCCGGTTTACCGGAGGATTGGCACCGGACTTCCGACCGGCAGCACCTCCGGCAAAATGTTTATGTTAGTTGTCGGCATTGGTGGATGGATCAACCCGGCGCTGTTTGGCTTCAGCTTCCAGCGCATTCAGCCGGTTGTTTGCCTTTGAAAGTTCTTGGCGTAGGGCCTTGTTCTGCTCCACCAGATTACGAGTGGCGGACAAAGCGTTTGAAAAATCGTGAAGGGAACCATTCAACGACTCTGTCTGCTGAAGCATCGTAAGCGAGATGGCATGTTGGTGATTCATTTCGGCGATAACGGCGTCATTGACGGGTGGCAACGCAAAAGCCGAATTCGTTGGGCCGGCCAGGCGTCCAGGCAGCATGAAATCACCGGGTATCGAATGAAAATCCCAGGTGGCCAGACCTTCCACGCGATAGACCGTGTGGGCTTCATGCAATAACAGCGGTTGATTTGGATCAATATAACGGGCGATGTAATAGTCCCTGATCACCTCGGGATAACGCACCACCTCGGTCGAACCGTCCGGGGCAAGGACTGCGGGACGGGGCGAGACCGTCACTTTGCGAGCTTCGCGCGTGGAACAACCGGCAACAAACAGCCAAAGGGTGATGGGAAATATTTTCATGGTTGGACGGAAGTGAATGGTTGGGCCAGGGACGATTTGTGAGTTTGTGGTTTAATTTGAACTGTGGCGGTCAGACCCGGTTCATTGGTTTCCGAAGAGCTCTCGCCGGAGGCGCCCAGGCGGGCATCCGTACGATCAATGGTTTGCAGCACATAGAGGTAAAATTGCTTGCCCGATGGCACACGGACATAAAAGCCGTCGCGTTGGATCGCGTCGTAGATGCTTTGGGCATATTCGCTGAGCACTTTTTGCGCGCCCTGGAATGGCGCGTTGTTCAAGGATTGACTGTCCACCGAGCCGAAGATGGTTTGTTCCTTTTCGGTCATGGCGCTGGCGGCCCCGGAAAGAAACGTCGCGGCAAACAGCTTGATTTCCGCCAGGTTATCCGACTTGATTAGCTGGCCCCGCAAACCCGCGCTGCCATCGGTGATGCCCCAACCAACGTGGTTGGTGTCCGACTCGAATTCGCGGTCAAGGGCGATGGCGTTTAGTCGCAATTCCTCGCCGGTTTGCCAGACCAGCGTCCACGCGGTGCCGCTCGCCAGCCGTTCACGGGTGCGGTCAGACGCTGCGGTGCCGTGGACCTCTGTGCCCGCCGGGATGATGAGCCTTCCGGCGTAATATACGTCCTCCGTCACGAGCCCGATTATCGGAGTGCGGATCGAAGAGGAATCCACGGTGACGACCGTCTCACAGGAAATCAACCGGCCATAAGGAGCAAAATTGTCGCTCAGCGTCCTGGCTGCCGACGGTTGGCTTGGCGTTTCGGCAAACAGACTGATAGGCAGAATCGGGGACACGGGGTCGGCTGCTTTAACCCCAATATGTTGGCCAGGTTCAATGGGTTCAACAGGTTCAGCCTGTTCGCCATGCTCCCTGCGTCCGCCGGTCGCCACCGATTCGACAGACCGATACCCAGCCTCGGCCGTTGATTGATTTTTATGTTCTGGTTTGGGTGTCGGCGGTTCAAAAATTTCCATCTTCCGGCGGATCGTCTCAATGACTTGCGGCTTGCTGGCTTTGCGGTCTTTGCGGTTGACCTCTGATGTCGGTGCTGCCGAACTGGCAGATTGAGTCCGCGTATGTTGATAGATCACCAACCCCGTCGTCAACAAGCCGGCGAACAAGGTGAGCTTGCCCGCCCTGGTGTGGAAGAAATTAAGAAAAGCGCGTGGATTCATGGATTGGCAACGGGTTGGTTGGTGACCGAGGCTGCTGCCGGTTCCGGCAAACGATCCACCAAAATGGTGAATTCATTTTTTAGCGACAACTCATTGCGAGCGCCGTGCGGAGTGCCGGTGACGGCAAAACCAGCAGCCACTTCAGTTTTTGGCGGAATTAAGCCGTCAGCGTCGCTGATGGATTGGGGATAAAGCCGATTGCCCACGCGAAGTGAAAAGCTATCCGGCCGATAGTGAATTGGCCGGTCCGTTTTGTTTTTCAGCCGGAGGTGAAATACCAGAGTATCCTCCGGGTTGAAGCGAAACACCTCTTCCACGTCAATTTCATAGTCGTCAAAGACCGAGATGCACGGATGCTTTGCGAACGTGGTGAAGTCCACGTCCGCGACGGATTCGGGGTGCTGTTGTTTTAACAATGAAAACGCCCGGGCTTTGTCCAGCAGCGCGAGCAGGCGCGCGGGCGAAACCACCGGTGCCGGTTGCACCGCCCCGCCGCCCGGCTGGCTTTCCAGAACGAGGGAAAGGACCGGCTGGGGACATTCGTCCAATTGAAACACATAAGTGCTTTTCCCCCAGCGCACGTTGACATTGGCCGAGGCTTTCGGGACCACCGCGCGCACGCTGAAAAATGCCGTTCCCTTGGCATGAGCCAGTTGGAATTGACCTGGCAGGCGCGGATCGGTGGAAACGCCCGCCGCGTCGATTGCGGCGATTGGCCCCGGAAAGCTAATGGTGGTTACCCGGTTGGTGGCGACCGGTATGGCATAGACAACCCGGTCATCGAGCCGGACGGTTTCTATCGGCTCTGAGCCGGCGGCCCGGGCGGTCAACGGAATGAACAGTAAAAGAAGGTTATTGATTGATTTCATATTTGAAGTCGGCCACAGCGGTCGGATAGCGACCATTCATGGCCATGTTGGGGTTGCGGACAAGTTTCAGGCGCAGAGAAAATGGGAAGGCCTCGGTGAAGGCTTTGTCCTGGAAAACCCCGTTGCGGATGACCTGCCCGGTAAGGTTGACCAACACTTCGTTATCGCGTGTGTCCAGGATGTCCAGATTTGCCACTTCGCTTTTTTGGTGAAGATGCTTGCTGCGGAATTCCGCATCGTCTTTGAACCGATAATCCTCGGCCCTGTTCAAGGCCGATTTTAGGAACAGTTGTTTGAGCAACTCGGGGTGGTCGAAATCACGGGGGTTCCGCTCCAAAAACGCCAGCGCAGCGAGGGTGGCCTGTTGGGCATGAAGTTCCTTCGCCTCCTGAAACTCCAGCAGGGGCGAAAGGTAATAGGTGCCGGCCGGATCAATGATGACGACGCGCTCACGTTGTTTGAGCGAATTGACCAGATGGAAGCGGTCGAACGCCGAAAAGACAATGGCACCGATGGCAATGCAGAACCATATTAATGGCAGGCGGTCGCGTTGCGCAAAGAGTTGAGTTGGTTCAAATTTGCGCCGGGCGGCAGGAACATTGGCCGTGCCCAGGTTGGTCTGGGTCGAACGCAGAGATTCGGGAGTGGTATTCATAGGGTGGTTTATTTACGAGATGCGCCAAGCAGATCGCGGACGGCTTTGTCCCCGGTGACATCGTCGCCTGGCCGGCCACGCGCCGTACGCGGCGGCAAGCCGGAACCAGCAATGATAATGGACCCGGCACTGCCCATGCCGCTGCTCAACGAAAGGCAGCTTAACGTGCCAGCGAGACCGGCGGTAAACGCGGTGACCAGGGGTTTGCCAACGGGAGCGGCGACGGCGGCCGCGGCCGCCGTGGTGGCGGTGGTCTGAATGAAGGTGCTGATCCCGCCGCTGAGGAGCGCACTGCCCGCTTGCACGCCGGAAGCGATGACTTTCTGGATAATGACCGGGGCCGCGCAGGTGCTGAAAATGGACCAGAAGGCGAGCACGCCGAGACCGATTAAATTTTGCAGTTGGTAAAGACTGGCGCTGGGATCAATGGAGAGGAACGACTGATCGGTCATAAAATCGAGAATCCCTTGCGAGATCAAGGCCGCCGCCCCCCAGCCCAACGGCCAGAGCAACACGCCCAGGAGACTGCTCAAATAACGCACCCCGGTGCTGCTCAAGGCTGGCAGGGCAAGATAACCAATCAGGATGGGCGAAAGCGCGTAGCCAACGTTGAGAATGATTTTCTGGAAGATATACGCCCAGAACATCAACAACCAGGCCACGAAGGAGAATATCCACAGAACAAAACCGATGAGCATATTGACGAGAAAGGAACTCGAATCGCCAATCATGTCCCACAAGCTCTGGGACGAATTGTTTTGACCTTGTTTCAGACTGAGGGTGTTCCAGTAGGCGTGAAAGACCTCGTCGGGGTTGGCTTGCAGCGTGTTCGTCACCGTGTCGGAAACGATACCCTGGATTTGATCGCCCCATTGCGGCAGAAAGGTCAGCAGCGAAAGCACGACGATGAGCCGGACGAAATAGCGCGTCCAGGCCCGCACTGATGGCCGGGGCATGGCCATCATAATGATGCCCACGATGACCAGCATATAGGCCACGACCAACAATGCATTGCGCAAGTCGGCGCAACGCTCGAGAAACGTCGGGAACAAGGTTTCAAAGGAGGCCATAAATCGGTGCGGGTTGGATGGGAGTGTTATTGGGGGAACGTGGTGGGCGAGTCCAGCAGTTGGAACGTGCTGGCGGTATTGCTGACGGCTTCCGTAAACGCGGCGGCTTGCTGTTCTTTCAGCGCCTGCGCCTGCTTTTGCTGGTCGTTCCGGTTCTGGATATCCTGGACCAGCGCGGAAGCCACCGCCTGGTTGATTTCGTCATCCGTGCTGGCAAGGTCGGCGTTCAAACTGGTTAACACCGCATGCAACTTCTGGACTTGGGCATCGGTGGTGGCGTTCTGGAGTTGCTGGGTGGTCTGCGCGATTTCATCCTTGATGGCCGCACGCCGTCGCGCCGCATTATCCGCGACCGCGACGTAGTTGCTGGCCGCGCTATTGATCGCCGCGTAGGATTTGTACTGGTCGGCGGGGCGCTGGATGGTCTGCCCACGGGGCGTTTGGAAGCTGGTGCCCACGGTGGCATAGATGCCGGCATCATTGTAGGTCAGCGCGTTGCTACCATTGGCGCTGGACACCAGGTTTTCCAGATTGGTGCCCGGCTCCAGGTTCAGCAAATCCGATTCCAAGGGTGCAACTGCGAACAGGACCACATTGGACGGGTTCCCAAACACAGACTCGTAATTCTTGAACTCGCTTAACTGATTGTTAAGGGTTTGGATCTGCTGCACCTGGTTGTCAACCATGGAGACGAATTCCGCCATGCTTTCGGCTTCATCCATGATCTGTTGCATATTCGAAGTGGCGTCAAAGACCGGCCACTGCGCACGGGCGGAAAACGCCAACGGCAGGGCGATTGCGGTCAGAACCAGCATTTTTCTCATGTTTCTTCCTTTCTACAGTTTGGTTTGGCAGGAAATAATGGGTGGTTCCACCGACTCACTCCTCGATGCGGAGATATTTGGTCGTGGGTTTGAACATCACCCCGTCAATGGTCTGTTCGGGGAGTTGGACTTCATAAAGGCGAACGCGGCCTTCGTTGCCGGCTTTGGCCTGCTGCATCTGCACATAAAGCCAATACTGTTGCTTCACGGCATCGCTACGGCCTTTGTCGTAACCCGTCTGGAAGGATTGGTCGTTGAGTTTGCTGTTGGCATAATGGAGGGTTTCGCCAGCGAGCACACCGGCCGCTGCGCCGCCAACCATGGCGTAGGGATTATTGTGCGACAGCTCACCGCCGAGGGCCGCACCGCCGGCCCCCAACGCCAGGTCGGTGGTGGTTCTGGTGACGGCGGCACAGCCGGTAAACAGGCAGGCAGTCCCGGCAAGGACGAGGATCAACATGGATTTATTCATAAGTTTGGTGGTTTAATTTCCGCACAGGCCATTGCATTCCTGGTAAAAGCCGAAGGTCATCTGGTCTTGGGACGATTCCGGTTGTTCCAGGAGCGCCTCGGCGAGTGGCCGGCATGAACGATGCACAAATAGTTGCTGGTCGAGGTTTCGGTTGATGACCTTGCCGGGAGTTCGCAGGGCGGCATCAATTTCCGTGGCCCGTTGAAAGCCAGCCGGGTCGTTGTCCCGCAGCCACCGCCATTCCTCATTGGAATGGTATGGGCAAAACACACATGCGGAACGCGGCACTTCATGGGGAACGCCGAAGGCTCTCAGCCGTTGCTGGCACATGGAGCGCGTTATTTCGCGCTCCAGGAGTGGAAATGCCGGCGTGGCCCAGGAAATTTCCGCAAAGCGCAGCCGCACCCTGGCCGCGCGTCCGGCCTCATCAAAACTGATGCCGATATATTGCCGGACATGGACTTCATTGCACGGAAACCATTGGCGCGGTTTCAAGCCCACAATTTCATGGCGAATGACGTGTTCGATGACATCCAATTTGTACTCGCGGGTGCATTGACGGCGGAGCATCCCTTTGGGAAGACCAGGTTGATCGGTGGTGTAGGCAGGGATGCTGGCGAAGCGTTGGCCAGTCGAATTCCGACCATGCTGCAAGTCATCGCCAAGCCTGCCGACGGAGCGCACCAGAATGCGCGGACCATTGAGTGATTGCAGCCATTCGAGATGCCGATAAACGGGCGTCGGCTCCTCGCCGGTGTCGGCAAAAATGGCGTAATCAATCTGCGGGAATAAAACCCCATGCAAAAACATCAGATACAGGGTGGTGGACTGGACCCCGGCACCGAGGTTCAGAATATGGAATTCCTTCATTTTTCCTCCTTTTGCGGGTTGGCGTGGGCGATGATGCCCTCGACGATATTCGGACTTTGGCGCAGTTCACGGGCGCGCTTGTCAAAATGCTCGCCACTGGATGAGCTGCAATAGAGCATTTCGGGGGAGGCGACATTATGGACCGTGCCGCAAATGTTCCGGAGCGAATCGGTGTGGAAGTAAGTGAACGGCGAGTATTTTTGCCCGGTTTGATGGTCGGGCAGCGGATAATTCATTATCGCGTGCTGCGTCACTTCCGGCAGGGCAATGTCCTTGCCCATGTCGTCCAGGTCCGTGCGGTCGTTCTGCCGCATGA
>Ga0302282_1000770_pt1 | contig 24055 bp, 41 predicted proteins | sample III_Fen_E1_3_FD_198763 | JGI IMG/M metagenome (GOLD analysis project Ga0302282, IMG submission 198763) | Peat permafrost microbial communities from Stordalen Mire near Abisko, Sweden - III_Fen_E1_3 | ecosystem: Environmental > Terrestrial > Soil > Wetlands > Permafrost | place: Sweden: Abisko... | reverse complement strand
TATGCCGGCAATGAAGTCGATAAGCTCAGTTTGGGTTTCCTCGAGGGCTTCCTCGATCATGTCGATGATCTGGTCCTCAGGGGCGTCGTTTGCGAGGACTTCCAGGCCGCTGACGGCGACCGGCTGGCGGGCGCCGCGCAGGTCGAAGATCATGCGCTGTTTGGTGGAAAGTTCCTGAGCAACAAAAGAGTCGAGACCGGAGAAGGACTGGGCCTGGTTGCTGTTGGTAAGCTTGATAGGCACGACCATCTGGCGGCCCTTCCAGGTCTTGCCGTTGGTAAGCAGGCGAAGGCTCAGCGCGGTGGAGGAGATTACTTGGTCAAATACTGCTGGCAGGAATGATTCCTGCGTCATCGCGTTTACCCGGGTGTCGGTGAACGTAGCCATGAATGGTCACTTACTAATTAGGTTCTTGGATACTAAAAGAGCCGTCCCGAGAAGGGATACGGCTCTTTGGCCTTGATGCCTTTAAGTATGCAACGTTACAGCAAATGCTGTCAAGCGGTTATATTTTCCCGTTAGTGAGTTCCCATCGGCGACGAGCCTCGTCCAGATCTCCGCCTACCCCTCTCATACTAATCTTTCCGGGAGCTGCAGGGGTAGCGACCCGATTCGCGCTAGAGCCGACGTATGCATCACGGTTGGGGTTAGTACCTTGTCCGACAGGCACGAATTCATTACGAACATCATCATATTCTAAACCTCGATCCCAAGCGGTCTTAAACTTTCTAGCCTCAACGTCAACATGTTGTCCACCAGAGCGCACGAGAGAAGCCAGAACCTGTTTGCGTTGACGGACTCCTGGATCATTAGGGTCGTTTCGATCTTTCACTTCGGCTACAATCCCGTCTTTTTGAAGGGCCTCAAAAGCCTCATCGATCTTCTTTTTCTGTTCGGCTACTGCCTCATCCTGACGTTTCTTCTCAGCGTCTTTCTTTTCCTCGGCTTCCTTTAGGACCTTAACGGCAGCGGCTTCGGCTTTGGCCGTCTCGCGTTCGTCAAGTGCCTTCCAGGTTCCAGGCTTGTATTGTAGGTCTGGGTCAATTGTAGCTACTGGAGCTGGTATCTTTGCTTCAAGTTCGGCGTTCTTGGCCTCAAGCTGCGCCATCTTCGCTTCCATTTCTTCTGCAGTCATAGCATTCTCTTTATGGCTAATTGGATCTTGTCATGTTCAGATGGGGTTGTGGTGCCATACATCTCGGTCAGTACCTGGTCCTTAATGTACTCGTCCACGGAACTTACTATGGGTCCGAAGTCAGGAGGACTTTCCACTGTCTTTACATCAATAGGTGGCGACTTCGAACCCCCGAATAGAGCGGTAAGCCCCGCCCCTTCGTCGCCTTCGCGCTTAGGGCCGGAAGTATCGTCAGGTAGGGCAGTACCGTAGGTCTCGCGCACGCCAACGGGCTCAGGTTCCGGTGCGAATACCGCGAGTAGCTCGTCGTCTGGTTGTGGCTTCTGGGGCGTACCGCCCCGCTTTTTTGCCATATAGATTCGTTATTGTTGAGGAGGTGGTGCGAGAGCCGCAGGCGGTGGTGGGCCGGCAGGAGCTGGAGCCGTAGGAGGCTGGGGAGCTTGTGGAGGTCCAGCGGCTGCTGGTGCGGCCGGTGCTGGTGCGGCAGGAGCTGTAGTAGTAGCTTCGTTCTGCTTGTTGGCGGGTTCGGCGGCATTAACTCCAATGTCTTGCAGATACTTTGTCGGACCCTGAGCCTCAGCGGCCAGGAAGTCCATGAGGCGCTGGGTACGCTCCTTAGGATTGGGAAACTCCAGGTCCTCGTACAGGCTCATCGGGTCGATTCCCTTGCTGTTCACAAGGTTCATGGCCATATTGCGCTGGGTCATTTTGTCCACAGCGTTAGCCTTGACCACAATCTGGATATTGTCGGGGATGAGCTTGTTGTTAATTGAGGCAGAAATGAGCGATCTATCAGGTCCTGGAGCACTTGCGCGGTTATCATCATCGAAGTAGATCTTAGCCAGCTGCACAAGCCAGTTAGCGGCCTCCTCTACGCAGCGCTGCACCATGGTCTGGGCTATGTCATCAGACGCTGAGAGGTCTCCCTCACGGCTAATCTGCTTTGATACGCCTGATTCAGGCTCTACAGCCTCACCACGTACAGCAGCTGAGGTGGAGAAATGGGCATCAATAGCCTGTATAGACTGCTGGAGGTCCTGGTAGAGGGCAGCGCTTGCGGGTGAGCCTTGGATCTCCTTGACGACTCCATCTATGGACTGGCCTTCCTTCAACTCGACCATAGGGATCTCCGACGGGTCGCGGGAGATCTTAGAGGCCTTAGCCTCGGTCATGGCGGTCGTCGCCATAACCAGTTTGGGAACCGCCCATTCGTTGGTCTGGCTTATCTGGTCTCCACGCAGGTTGACGATGTCCTGGAGGCTTAGGGACTGCTCAAACACGGTAGTATCGTCAATCGGGCCGTCGCCAAGGTTCTCGCCACTGAATATGCTGTAAGGCATGCGAGGCCAGGGGAAATGATTGAAGCGCTTGGGCTTGTGGCGGGGAACATCCAAGCCAAGGCTTGGCAGAACCGCGGCAGCAAGAGCTGGGTCGAGCTTTTCTTCGGGGACCAAGCCAAACTCAATGTCGCTTCCCTCGCGCTCGTCCCAAAAAGGATGAGGAGACTTGGAAAGTAGGATATCCTTGTAGGAGTTGACGAGTATGAGCTTAGGGCTTCCGTCGTTGCCAGACACGCGGGCTGTAACCTGCAGAAACCGGATCTTTGAAGACGCTGGTTTTCCTCCGGCTGCAGCTTCTTTAGAAAGATCGGCCATCAACTCTTCTTTCTTGTCCGGGAACATATTGAACACGACAGAGGTATACTCTTCCATCCACTCCCCGATGAACTCCATATTGTCGGCAGTATAGCCATCCTCGGGGATGCGAGCGGTGGAGTCCAGCACCACGTCCTCAGGACGTAGACGCTCAATCACGGCGTCCTTACGGGCTTTATCGTAGCGATACTTCCAGATGCCGCGGAACTTGAGGTGGTTATCGCGCACAGCGGACTGGGCAAGGCGGCGGGTCACATCGGAGTCAATACGGATCTTCAGCCATTCCTCGATCTTTTTGGTGTCCTCTTTGACGCTGGGGTCCTCATCCTGCTGGGGACTCATTACCACCACGTCCGGCATGCGACTGGTTGCATTCTGGACGCGAGTGGCCAGGTCACGGTGCAGGATATTGTTCTTGTATAGGGTATCAGGCATGCCGCGCTTGCGTTTGGTCTCCTGGACGCCCTTCCAGTACTCGACGTTCATCTTAGCCCGCTGGTCAATCTTGTGGGCCGTGAGCCAAGCTTTGTACTCGTCGGTCTTGCGCTTTATGAGCTCCAGGAGCTCAGAATCGGACAGGGAGATAGAGAGCTCCGGAACAGTAGTTACGGGCCTAGATTCCTCTTTAGTGAGCTCGTGGATTTCCATATCAGTTGAAATAGTAAGTTGCCGTGCAACGGACGTGTACGCCGTGACTTATACGGATGTTTCCCCCACATCGGGCGTGGTGAGCAATGTCGAGCTCCCCTATCTCCTCATCATTCGGAGCGCCGGGAATGATCTCGGTGGCGTCGCCAGTGATCTCGCAGACGCACTTTCCGCAGCGCACACAGTAGAAGGGTCTAAGGCGACGCTCGGCCCAGGGTTTGTAGGACAGTCGAACCGTAATCGGCTCATGTTCGTCATTAGTTACCATGGTGCCAGTATGATGCTAATTACCGTAGTTTGGCAAGCTCTCTCTAAGCTCATCCAGGGCGTCACGCGGAACGACCAGGCCATCTCGGGACAGTCCAAAGGTCTCTGTGGGCTTAAATAAGGAGGATACATTGGTCTGGATGACGCGGCCGGAAGGAGCATCCGATATCTCTGTCATGAGCGCAAGACTCGCCGCGTCAAAGAGATGGTCCTCCCCGTCTGTGTTAGTTACGAGAATACCGTTTGCATAGTAGAGGTGGGCCTGCTCAACCCGTAGGCGGTAGACTGGCTGTCTTTCTGAGGATCCAACCGCAACGATACGAACAGGTGCGGCCACTGCGTTTGTTTTTGTAGACGAAGTCATTCCCGCAGATTGGACATTTTCTGACATGATCGGCATTCCGAGCGGCATGCGAGCATGCTTCTGAACAGAACCGCTTGGTCTGGTGCTGCGTTTTAATATGCTGTCCACAATGACCGCACGATAGTTGCCGGACAGGGCTTCTCTCACGAGCTTTAGCCAGATTCTCACGGAGGGTTCGCTTCCCTTCTGGACTCTTGCGCCATTTGTCCAGGTGGTCTGGGAGCTCCCCTGAGCGGACTCGCTCGCGGTAGTGTAGTAGCGCATGCTTCCCCTTCTCAACAAGCTCAAGGTTATCAGGGTCATTGTTGCCCGTATCGTGGTCCCTGTGATGAACGTGCATGCCTTCCGGTATAAGGCCATTGTTGTCGATGTAGACTTGGCGATGAAGCGAAGTATACCCCTTTGCAAGGTAGCTTCCGTTCGGTTCGAAGTACCGCCGTCCATGATAGCGTCGGTAGGTAATACCTCTGTATTCAACTGAGGTAAGCTTGTCAGATATGTTGTATTCCATGTCTCTAGTATATCATCACATAGGCATGATCGCAACTCAGTAAGACCATTTCCCTTAACGAATACCTTATGGTTCGGTGTGCCCTGCAACTCGCTTCCGTTGCTCAACTTGACGGTCCAGGTAGGCGACTCCTTTGGCTCACCGCACACTATGACCTTCCGAGGACCGACAGGCGTGAGTATCATATCGCCGGTCTTGACCAACTCGACTGGAATATCGCCGGATTGGGTAGATATCATGGTTCCCGTTACGAAGCAGTCGATGTCCTCGATGTCGTTCTCGTCGTATACCAGGTTAGGTAGAGTCCGTATCATGTCGGTGCAGCGTGAGAGCATCCGGAAGCGTGGAGGACCTTCAGGCTCATTATCGTCGGCGTTCAGACACCACTGCATGATGGCTACGCGCTGGTGACGGGCACCCTTACTTAGCGTCTTTCCGCGGATAAAATTAAGTCCAGGCATATATTCCTTGAACACCTTCTCGATGCTCTTATGGCCTTGAGCCTCGCTGTAGCAGTCGTGCGGCAGCACCATCCAGTCGATGTTGTCAATCTCGTTGAGTTCGGCCAGGCGAGCCGCCCATTCGGCGGGGTCATTCTTGGTCAGGTAGAGCTCCCGGTACTGGTAGTAGTGTTTGACTCCCCAGCGGTTCTTTGGCGTTACAGCGATGAACACAGCAGCTCCCGGGGCGTTATAGCCCCAGTCAAAGCCAACGATCTTCTTGCAGTCAGATAGCTTTACGCCGTCAGGCAAGCGGTTCAGGACGTGCGTGTCGGGCCGGAACTTGGCAAATACCTGGCCCACGAAGATGGACCAGTCGCCGTAGCGCCAGGCCCTCCACAGGTTCTCGTCGGTCTCCTTGATGCTGTCGAGGTAGCGGACGTATCCCGGGTCGTTCTCCGTCAGCGTCGGGTTGTCATCGATGGTCGAGGGTATGAAGATGAAGCTGCGGCCGGTGGCGTCCTTGAACCTCGTCCCGGGAACAGCCGGGTCGATGAAGCGCTCCTTTACCCATTGGTGGCCGATGTTGCCGGGATTGGCCGTGTTAAGAACCTGAGGCCTAATGCCGGGAACCGTTGAGCGGCAGGATCCAATGAGCTGGACATAGCGCTTCTTGTCCGGTATCTGCGTCAGCTCCTCGATGAGCATTCGCTGGAACTCCTGGCCCTGGTACTTAGTATAAGCGTCAGCGTCCTTGAGGTGGCCGGTAATGATCTTTGCGCCGCTCGGCCAAGTGATTACTGTCGGCTGATACGCAAAAACCGCCCCCATCGGGACGTACCAATACCGGGCCTTGTCTACCCAGTCGGCAAGGTCTCCGGCGTTCTTTCGTATTACCAGAGCCCTATACAGGGGATTGTCCACGTGGTCGGTAATCCAGGCCCGGCCGCCGTCGGACTTGCCGCCGCCCCGGGCTCCGCCGTACAATATCTCATCCTCATTGCGCCGTAGTAACTCTGTCTGGGGTCCGGGATGCGGTATCCAGACGCGGTCGTACTTCGCCAGGATATCAGGAGTCGCCGTGATCTTGATCATCAGGAAGCTTTTCTGGCTTTAGAAAAATGGAAGTGAAGGGATGGTCGTTATCCTCGCCGTGCAGCACGGGCTGGGTCGCCTTGCCCTCAGTGCGGTCCATGAGCTCGGAGAATACCGCCTTCTTATCCTGGACGGTCTTGGCCTGCCAGTATGAGTTGGCGAAATCGGTAGCTATAGCCGCTCCTAGAGTTCTTGCCTGCTCATATTCCTTGCGGGTATTTGCACTTTTAAGCGCTATCTCCAGGAGCGTGGAAAGCTTGGCCGTCTTGTCGTTTCCAAGAGCGGCCTGCTGTCCCTTCTTGAAGCTGGTTGAGGTAGCGTGCTTAGGCATTACGCCATTTTTTGAATGAAGTTGAAGATCGTAGTATACTTGCGCGTCAAATTATCACCTCGTCAAAGCCCTCATTATCATCGTTTACCAAAGTGTTCTTCTGGGTTGTCGTATCCATACCGGATAATTTAGGCTACTGTAAATACTTTTTGAAGTTCGGGAGCACTCTCCCCCACTCCCTCGGCCGCTGCATACTGCTCTCTCCCCTTCCCTAACTTTCCTGCAAGTTTCGGGTGGCTCTTGGCCAAGTCTGCCGGCGTAAAGAAGTTGTGGGCGTTGGAGGCGTGGCGTTTCACAAACTCCTCGTTTGGTACAAAGTGCTTTTCAGACTTGGAATATGCCCAAGGGTTTAGCGCATCACCCTCGTACTTCACAGCGTCCATTCTCACTCGCTCCCGGGACATAATCCCGTCTGTGCGCACTCCGCCGCTCTCACTAAATCCGGCACAGGAATGACAAGTTTCCTTTCCCAAATAAATCTTAACTCGTGATGTGGTGGCTCCGCAGTTGGCGCATGTCATAGCTCCATAATTTGCTAATTAGCAAAAATAGTCAACACCCCACACGTCTTATAAAAATGCACCTGCTCCCCCACTTAGCCAAGGGCCTAGTTTATTGCGTAGAGGGGTCAAAATCGTGAGTTTCGTTACAACTTGGACAATGTAACCTTTACGATATTTCAAGCCCTTTATAAGCCATTCTAAGCAATAATATCTTCCGGGAGATTTTGCTGTAAGTCGCTATATGCTTCTTCATGCCCCATCAACTTCTCATATTCTTCCCATGGCTCTGGATGCTCGGAGTTGAACCGTTCCCACTCCAAAAGTCCCCACTTCTTACCTTTTGGGTCATGCAGCAGGTACGCTAAACGGTTTGAGGCAAAATACGCTTTCTTCTTCAAAACTCCCGTATCATCTGTTTTCCGCAACGTGTCCATGATCTTACGCCGTGTTTCATCCGACATACCTTGAGGTTTATCCTCAAATACTCCTGCAGCTAACTGCATAATTGACGATGAGCGAGCCGCTATATGGGGTCCGTACTCTGGATTCTTTGTCATTTCACTAATCTTAGCAATGGAAGATCCATTCACTAAATTACCTTGGAGCCGAATAGGTAATTTATCAGTCATTGCTTTTTCTACAACTGCCATAGACTCATCAGGAAAAGATAGTTCTGTTCCGTCAAATAAGGTTACGTACTTGGTCATGATGCCTCCAAAATCTTAGAATTAGAAATATGTTTCTGGTCAACTTTAACCTGAATAAATGCTTCAACCTCTTCAATCTTCTCCTTCAAACCAACGTAGTTTATAAGCTTATTCTGTAAATTTCTCGGCTGGTATACATCGGCACGAATCATTCTAACTGCTTTAAGTAATGTATTTAGATCTGTAAAATCTTTTTTAAGTGACGTATACGCCTTTAAGTTTTCCTCAACATGATTTCGTAGTGTTGTCCCTACCAAATCTTTCCAAAGATTCTTCATTTCTTGAATATTTTCCACCCCGTCCACCGTAGGGGGTAAGGGGGTATTAGTATCCTCTACTAACCTATCCTTACCTAACCTATCCTGCGGAACCAGAATGGAACCGTTTTGGAACCGTTTTGGAACCATTTTGGAACCATTATCACGTGCTCCTAGAACGTATAATTTTGCTATCTGACGAAGTCGTGGAGAATATTCTGAAGATTGGTAACGATCAGCTTTTACATTATTATGTTCGCGCCAATGTAATAAAACGATCACTCCATCGTTCCATTGGTATAAAAATTGTTTGGCAATAAGTATCTTCAAATCATCAGCAGAAGCCCCTGTCATTCGTATAACATGATAAGGAGTAATAAATCCATCATCATCAGCACGAACTAATAAATCATAATAGAGAAGTCTTGCCGTAGGAGGCATATCCAAAAAGGAATCCTTCTCCGTTATCTTTGTATTTACCATTCTTCGCATAAAAAACGCCTTTCTTCCCTTGTGGGGACTTAGATATTGAATAATCCTGTTAGGATTAAAGTAATTATGTATGGTAATTCACTTGACGTCAAGTGTCTACTCTGGTAATATGGTATGGAAACGTCCTTCCTTAGATGTTGATCCTGTTCCAAATTACCGCTGCGAGCGAAAGCCGAGCGGTTTTTTGGTTCCCTATTGACACCCCTTCGCTTAAAGGAATACGCTGAGTACATACTTCCAACCAAGGTCTTGAAGTTCTTGCTTTGAATGCCTATCCCTTAGATGGCCATCGTAGTTCTTTCATCTACGAAATTAGCACAAAATAGACCCTCCAGAACGCGGGGGTCTATTTGGTATACCTATATTTTTATCCTCTTAGCTTTTTTTGGTAAATCGCCACTCCTTACCAAGTCACGAATCATCTGCCTGGCAAAATTAATATCGGATGGACTTCCTCCAAAATGATAAATAATACGGCCACTGCTATTCACAACTTTACAATGATCTCCGGATACTATTTCCAGACCAAAAGGGGTAAAACTTTTCCTGAGCGACTTAAGTATGCCGTGATTCATATTAATTAGCCGGGGGGCCAAAGTTTATCCAAATCACAAACAAAATAAAGAATAAGGCCATGAATATACCAAGCTGGTTCATGTAGTATTCCCAGGTTTTCTTTTTCGGTAATCTAGCCACGTATATCAGTTAGTTGTTTAAGTTCTTGGTCTTCTTTTTTAAGTAACTGCTCTATCTGGTCTAGCATCCGGTCCTGCTTATAGGAGACCCATACCATACCAATTATTTCTATGGAATTGACCACAATGTCAAAGAGGGTAACATGTCCAAAGGTCATCGGATATGAGTTATAAGTGATTGGTGCATAAAATGAAAAAAGTCCCAAAACCAAGTTCCGGCAATATCTGGCCAAAATGTATTAAAGGCAAAGACGATCACAATCAAAATAATCCAAGCGGCGTTGGTCTTAAAGGCCACGCTCTTACTTTCAAATGTAATGTTCGATTCGGCCATAGAGGTACAAATTTACTGTCTTTCTCCATTTTGCTCCATTTTGCCCCACCTACGCAAGAACCTAGGGCCTTTTTAAGAGCTTCTCTACATCCTCCCGATCAAATAGTATCCATCCACCAGCCAGGGGCTTGCGGCCAGGAAGATCACCCCGTTTGTATAACCGCTGCACGGTGATTCTTTTTACCCCAAGCAAATCTGCCACCTTGTCAGTGTTTATAAGCTCTCCGCTATCAATGTCATTAAGCAGCTCAATATATTTCTGTCTCATATTCAGCGTAAGTTATACAATTATTACAGTACAACCTGGAAAGTAATCCAAGCCATGAAACGTACCAAGCTCCCTCTGTCATAGCTCCGACTTTGGTAGGCTCTGCATCAAGTTGAGCCTTCCAGGAGGTAATATAATACTGTTTGTTGCGTTCCATATAGGCCACAGTATACCCTGTGATGCACCACAAAACAAGGGGCTATGATTATATAGTTCTATAGCCTATTCCTACGAACTGTTGCACCACTTGACAAGGTATCCGAATGAGCTTATAGTTAATTTATTGAAAGCGAAGATCCTTGACAACTCCACCAGCTAAGGCTGGCAATCCCCACCAACCATCAGGCCCCTTGGATCTTGGTGGGGGCTGCAAGCCTTATATAACTAACCGAAAGGCACAGTATGAACCACATTTTTTATGGGATGAGCATTGGACAGTTTCAGTCAGTCGTCGATGTTGAGCAGCCGTTTGAGTACCTCACCCTCACCCCGGCCTCAAGCCTTGATGAGGAAACCGAAATGCTGCAAGCTATGGAAAGTATCGCTGTCGAGGATGAATACAAGCAGATCATGGAGTTGGAAGCCGAGGAAGCATTTGAAGATTGGCAGTATCAAAAGGCTGTAGCCTCTCGCTACGCCGAGCCCTACAAGAAGTCCCCCATTTTTACCAGCGAATTCTAATCATTATGGACACCACAGCATTTGGCGTATGGAAGACTATGGAACTCGCCGATGATTCCGGGGAGTATTACGATGGCTCCCTTATCACCTACGAGGACCCTATGAATATGGATCTAGAGGATGGACGAAGCTTCGTCTGGGTTGACCAGACGCAGGACGACGGCGAGGGCCACCGGTTCGCCGACGGGTACTGGGAGGAATCATGAACGCAATAAAACAAATCATATCTAGTTATAACGGGCTACAGGAGTCTCTAGGAGGCCCTTTAAGAATGGCGGTAACCAATAGTAAGATCTCAACCTACAACGTCATAGAGTTCAACGCCGAAGAGGAACGGCTTATGAAAGAAAATGAATGTGAAGGTGAATTATTTTGGCTCTTAGACAAATAGCATGACCAACCTAGACTACGACCTGATAACTGAGGGCCTCACCCTCCTGATCCACGACCGCTACTCCATGCCCAAGGAGATGCCGGAGTTCCTTGAGAAGATGGCTCTGGTAGCCGACCTCTATAACCGAATCCAGGAGACGAGAAGGGAGGTGAAATGACCTCCCTCCAACTCGCCGACAAGCTCGATCAAATTGTGAAGGAGTTTGGCCATAAGCCAACCTCAGAAGATGTGATGAAGGAGTTTAAGTATATGCTTGATACTATTGTAGAAATCGGAGAGCTTTCTAACCATTACCAAAAAACCAACCCATAAGCTCAAAGCCTATCTCACAATAACTCTTTTGCCCTCTCTCCTATCCGAAATTACCAGCATATAACGCATATTTTTATGGCAAGCACATTCCTCCCCCCGGACTATGAAGTTACCTCGTCCGACGGCCACTATATGAAGTTCCAAAAAGGCGAGAACCGCTTCCGTATCCTCGACTCCCCGATCATTGGACTCGAGTACTGGAGCATACAGAACAAGCCAGTACGCCTCCACAAGGGCGACCAGATCGACATCGGCGACATCCGCATCGAGGAGAGCGGCGAGAAGAAGATGCCCAAGGAGTTCTGGGCGCTGCCGGTCTGGAACTACGCCGCCAAATCCGTCCAGGTGCTTGAGATTACCCAGAAGTTCCTGCTGAAGGCTATCACGGAATTATCCCGTAACTCGAAATGGGGCAACCCCCGTGAGTACGACCTGGTAGTCGCCAAGACCGGTGACGGCATGAGTACTGAGTACGGCATGATCCCCGACCCCAAAGAGTCACTGGAAGTCGAGGCTGCCACCGCCTGGGCCGAGGTCCAGAAGAAAGGCTTTAACCTAGACATGATCTATGAAGGGCTCGACCCCTTTAATCCCCTGAAGACCAAAGAGGAAACGATTGATATGGAGTCAGTAGAGGAAATCATGGAAGGGGATGAAAGTAATCCTCTAATGCAAGACTAACCCAACCCTCATGGACGGCTACGGCTCCGGTAATGGCTTCGGCTATGGCTACGGCAATGGCTTCGGCGACGGCTTCGGTAATGGCTACGGTGACGGCTCCGGCAATGGCAATGGCTATGGCTACGGCTATGGCTACGGCAGCAACGGCTTCGGCAATGGCTATGGCTTCGGCTTCGGCTACGGCTATGGCTACAGCAATGGCTTCAGCAACGGCTACCCTTATTTGATGATATAACCTTAACTATTATGGAAAACTGGAAAATCTTTATTATTGCTGGTGGATTCTATTTCTTCGGTAACGAGGTACAAGCCCCGGAAGGCTATATCGCAATGGATCAGTGTTCAATGTTCGGCGGATTCTCTGGAGGAAAAGGTATGCCTGGCGTTGTTCGGGGTGAATCAGGGGCTACTGTAACGCTTGATCGGTTTATCCCGTCGGACGTACAAACCTTCCCTATCTCAGCTTGCTATGGAATCATAGCATCAGTAAACCTGTACGATTTTAAGGGAACTACGTTGAGAAAATGACCCTCCCTAATGGCTACGGTGACGGCTCCGTCAATGGCTTCGGCTATGGCTACGGCAGCTACGGCTCCGGTAATGGCGACGGCTTCGGTTCCGGTAATGGCGACGGCTTCGGCAATGGCAATGGCTCCGGCAATGGCTACGGCAGCAACGGCTTCGGCAATGGCTACGGCTATAGCTACGGCTATGGCTCCGGCGACGGCTATGGCTATGGCTATGGCTATGGCTACGGTGACGGCTATGGCTATGGCTACGGTGACGGCTACGGCAATGGCTACGGTGACGGCAATGGCAGCTACCCTTATTCGATGATATAACCTTATGAGCATCCCAATTTTATATGTAGGAGCCCCAGGTGTAGGCAAGACTGCGAAGATTAGACAAAAGTACGATCACTGTGAAGTTTTGCTCCTTTCCTCCCAAACAGAAGAGGATATAGCAGGAATACCATACAGAGAAGGGGCCTTAGAAAAGAGAACTATCCCTCCGTATATCCAGAGACTACAAGGATCTACCGGATCCAAGTGCCTTTTTCTGGATGAAATAGACAAAGCCCGTCGTGAAGTGGCTGATACACTCCTAACCTTAGTCACCCACCCAAAAGACTTTGGAATACCCGAAGGTACTGACATTGTAGCCGCCGCTAATCCTCCTGAGTGGGGCGGCGGCGATGGCCTAAGTCTTCCTATGATTAATAGGTTCTCGGTAGTACCGTTCAATCCTGACTTTGATTCCTGGTCTAACTATATGCGAAAAAAGTACGGCGAAATCCCCTTCGTTAACGAAGTCATAGACCGAATAAAAATACAGGAGCTACCCTTCTTGGAAGCAAACGGTGAAGGACTTGATTGGCGCATGACTTCACCCCGTAGTATTGATGCCGCAGTGAATGTCTGCCTGAACTATAAGGAGGATGTTACGGACCTAGTGAAAGGTCTTGTCACCCCCAATATGGCAAGTGGAATACTCATGATCCTTCGGGATAATAATGATAGCGGGGATGGGGCTCAGAAAATATCTCGCTCCATTGGCTCCAAAGCGATAGCAAAAAATATCTTGAGAAAATGACCCTCCCTAATGGCTACGGCAATGGCAATGGCTTCGGCTACGGCAATGGCAATGGCTTCGGCTATGGCTACGGCAATGGCTTCGGTGACGGCTACGGTAATGGCTACGGTGACGGCCCCGGCTCCGGCAATGGCTTCGGCTTCGGCTACGGCTATGGCTACAGCAATGGCTTCAGCAACGGCTACCCTTATTTGATGATATAAGCACCTATTATGAAGGAAATTAACGAGGTTAGATTTAATGGTAGAGATCCAGCTATAGCCTATACTGACTTCTCAGCAATATACCTTTCATGGGTCTTGTCAGGAGAAGAGCTTGAGACCGCCCGCCTTCATGAAATGTCTCACATTTGGCTACAGCACCAGGTTAGGCTTGGTATTCTAGAAAAAGACCGGAAGATCAACAGATTACTATGGAATATCGCTGCCGACCTGGAGATAGCAAAGTATATCTACACCAAAGAGAACAACTACCACATAAAAAAACCCCGCTCCATGCTTGCTGGAGGTATTACCGAGGATTCCCTCAAAGGCTTAAAGGGAGAGTATGCAGAGGATTTTTATAATGAACTCTTGAAAGACTTTAAGGTTAAAAGCATAAGCTTTGACGCTTCGGGAAACCAGTTCGACGGTGAGGGAGTCACTGTAGAAAAAGAAGGAAAGAGTAAGCAAGATATAGGGGATATCGTTAAACAAGCAAAGGAAAAGGCAAAAGAGGAAAAGAAAAAGTCCGATAAAGTGAGGTCTGCTAAGCAGCTGCACGAAACTATTGTTGGATTTAAGCCTCCAAAGCCTTCTCTTGCCTCTGAGCTAGATCGTATCTTTGGAAGAAATAAGATCGTAAGAGTGAGTAGCTACCGCAGACCAAGTAGAGCTGAGGGAGATTTTCTCCTTAAAGGTATGATTTCCAAAAAAAAAGCGGCTAAGTTCACCCTCTATGTGGATCGGTCGGGAAGCTTTAACCCAGACAAAACGTCTCTAGCTACCAAAAAACTATTAGAGGTTATCCGAAAGTATCGAGGGAAGATTGAAAAAGATATCATCTATTTCAACAACGTACTTTTGCACCAGGACCCAGGTTTTGGTAATGGTGGGACAAATTACCAGGCAGTCGTTGATGATATTATTAGAAACGGATCTGATGTAAGTATTGTTATTACTGACGACGATGATTGCGTTGATTTTGAAAAGATGACCTTTCCCAAGGTCCTCGTGATTCCAGTAGGTTGTGTATCTACCTCCCTTGCTCATAAGATAGGTGCAAAGGAGGTGGTATAACCTTGCAAAATGTACGAACCCCCCCAACCAACCCTAACCAACCCCCAATGAATTACACCCCAGAACACATTACCGATCTACCACCAGGAGGGGTATTCGTTTTTGGCTCAAACTTGGCCGGAAATCATGCCGGAGGGGCAGCTAGGACAGCGGTTGAGCTATTTGGAGCAATAGAGGGTAAGCCAGAAGGGATACAGGGAAGGTCTTACGCTTTTCCAACTCTCGACGAAAATCATCGGAAGGTCCCTATTAAATTAGGTAAGGTATTTGGGCTTGAGACATACCGAGATAACTTCTATCGTTACGCTATACATCATCCTGAATTAACCTTCTACCTCACTCCCGTTGGATTAGGAATTGCTGGTTATGATATCTCTGAAATAGCCCCCCTGTTCAAAGTCATCCTCTCAAACATCATCTATCCCAAAATAATTATTGACTACAATGCCCGCTAAGAAATCACCGAAGAAAGAATATCCTGTCATCAAAGGATACAAGGCGTTTAACAAGGATATGACTTGTAAAGAATTTACCTACGAAGAAGGTAAGGAGTATGAGATTAAAGAAGCGATAAAGATTTGTGTTACTGGATTTCATTTCTGCACGAATCCTCTCGACTGTCTCGGCTACTACGATCTTATAGACTCAAACTTTCATGAAGTAGAGTCCCTCGGAGAAACACAAACCCATCCTGATGATAGTAAGGTCGTCACAAATAGAATTAAGATCGGAGCCAAGTTAGATCTTAGGGCCTATATTAAAGCCTCCTTCGACTTCCTTTGGGAATCTTGTAATAACAAAGAAGAAGCCAGTGGTGAATCTGCCCAGCTTGCGGCCAGTGGTGACTCTGCCCAGCTTGCGGCCGGTGGTAACTCTGCCCAGCTTGCGGCCAGTGGTGACTTTACCCAGCTTGCGGCCAGTGGTGACTTTACCAAGCTTGCGGCCAGTGGTAACTTTGCCAAGCTTGCGGCCAGTGGTGACTCTGCCAAGCTTGCGGCCAGTGGTGAATCTGCCCAGCTTGCGGCCAGTGGTGACTCTTCCCAGCTTGCGGCCGGTGGTAACTCTGCCCAGCTTGCGGCCAGTGGTTACTCTGCCAAGCTTGCGGCCAGTGGTAACTTTGCCAAGCTTGCGGCCAGTGGTTACTCTGCCAAGCTTGCGGCCAGCGGTGACTCTGCCAAGCTTGCGGCCAGTGGTTACTCTGCCCAGCTTGCGGCCAGTGGTGACTCTGCCAAGCTTGCGGCCAGTGGTTACTCTGCCAAGCTTGCGGCCAGCGGTGACTCTGCCAAGCTTGCGGCCGGTGGTTACTCTGCCCAGCTTGCGGCCAGTGGTAACTTTGCCAAGCTTGCGGCCAGTGGTGAATCTGCCCAGCTTGCGGCCAGTGGTGACTCTGCCAAGCTTGAACTTACAGGAGGATATAGCGTAGGAGCTGGGATCGGAATTAATAATAAAATTAAAGCTAAGAAAGGTGACTGGATAACCTTAGCCGAGTGGAGATATGACGATAATAAGTATATACCCCTATGTGTAAAGTCAGCTCAAGTTGACGGTACTATCCTAAAGGAAGATGTTTGGTACGTACTTAGAGAAGGTGAGTTTAAGGAAGTATAATCAACCCCCATGCCAAACGACGCAGAGCTGAGAAGCAAGGTCTACGACATGTTATGCCCATTTATCATGAAGTGGTGCGGAGACTACGGGCCACACCTGATTGATACCGATGGAAATGACGGTGAAATGCTAAGGCAGGATTTAGAAGACCTCATCCACGCCGAGGTAGAAGCGGAGCTGAAGGGGTTTGCTGAAGCCTTACGCAAGCCTTACGAGTACCGTACTCCCGAAGGAGAGCTAGTAACTGTGGTAGGGTTTGAAGATCCCCACATCGCACACATCAACAAAACCTTGGCCGACAACGTGAATGCCTTTCTCTCCAAGGAGCCTACCGATGAGTACGAGCTGGCCTTCTGCCCCGACTGCAACCAGGTAACGAACCACATCGGCCCCGTCTGCCAGAAGTGCCTTGTCAACGAGTACTAACCTAACCTCCCCCACAGAAAAGGAGTAACCATTTACGAAACTCAGTCTACGGAGGCATATCGGTTTATGAATGGGCTAAAATAGCCGCTAAGTGGCTACGGGGGGAAGTAGACTACCAGGACATAGCGATTGCTATTTACCCTGACAAAGCCAGTGCTGACGGCATAGTAAGAGGAAGTTATTACTCCACGGTACATACAGGAGTGTTACGGGGCGTGGAGTATATGTACAGGAATAATGAACTGGTTATGACCCCCCCAACCAACCACTAAGCGAATAACCGATATGGAACTGACATTCAAGCTGACGAACGAAAGCAAGGTAAATCTATGGGGAGTGAAGTTGTACCGCATCGAGGCGATCGTAGACATTCCAGGCAAGGCTAAGAAGGGCGAGAAAGGCGGATGGGTAGAATCCGAGGAAGTCAATGGCGACGCTCGGGTGTCTGGCGACGCTTGGGTGTACGGCGACGCTCAGGTGTATGGCAACGCTTGGGTGTACGGCGACGCTCAGGTGTATGGCGACGCTCGGGTGTACGGCGACGCCGAGGTGTACGGCAACGCTCGGGTGTACGGCGACGCCGAGGTGTACGGCGACGCTCGGGTGTACGGCGACGCTCAGGTGTATGGCAACGCTTGGGTGTATGGCGACGCTCAGGTGTATGGCGACGCTCGGGTGTCTGGCGACGCTCGGGTGTACGGCAACGCTTGGGTGTATGGCAACGCTTGGGTGTACGGCGACGCTCAGGTGTATGGCAACGCTTGGGTGTACGGCGACGCTCAGGTGTATGGCGACGCTCAGGTGTACGGCGACGCCGAGGTGTACGGCGACGCTTGGGTGTACGGCAACGCTTGGGTGTACGGCGACGCTCGGGTGTACGGCGACGCTTGGGTGTACGGCGACGCTCAGGTGTATGGCGACGCTCAGGTGTATGGCAAGCTTTCCCTTACTTCAGGTTGGTTCTTCGGTATGTGTTATAACAAGGAAGAAACCAAGTACGTCCAGGTTGACGGCGATTCGGAGTTGATCTGCAAGGGTGATATCAAGTACGAGATCCGGTAAGAGGAAAAGGTCGAGACGGTGAACAAGGGGCTGGAGGAAATGAAGAAACTACATTCGGAACTCATGTCAGCCGCCAACAAGATCATGGGAAAGATCAGGACAGAATATAAGAAGTAAGCGAATAACCGTTATGAGCAAGCTTGAGACACTAATCCATCTTACCGACAGCAATGTCGGAGACTGGGTTACTTATTGCCCAAACGAATGGTCTGACCATGAGACTGGCAAGATCAAGTCATTTGATAACGCTCGTCAGGTTGCCTGGGTAGTCTACAAGGCTGAGATGACAGTGACGAACCGAGAAGTTGTAGCACTCCTTCACGATCTGCTTACCCAAGCCAAGCTAAATGAGGCCCGGACAAAAAATCCTATGGTATCCGAACTAACCCTAGCCAGAGCTGCCTACGGAGGTAGTCTTGAGAAGATCCGAACGCTGCACAAGGCGGAGATACTGGAGATTCTGGCGGAGATTGAGCAGGCGAATTGGGATAATTACGTAATTGGATGTATCAATAAGATAGATGAGATCCGTAATCGTTTAAATAAGAAGTAACTAGACTTTTATGCCCTACTTTAACATTCCAACTGTTCCCGCTGATTCTAAAGAGATTAAGCGAGCTGACCTACTACGCCACATTATTGAGATTAAGGAGTGGATTAACAAGAAGGAGCTAGGGCAGGGAATAGGCTCCGCATTGATTGCAAGAACCTTAGGAGCACCTGAATTGCATGAGCCAGTAAACCCTCCCCCTTCCCGCACTACTACCCCAAAATGTACTACAAGTGTCATTCCAGGCTATGTGAAGCTTAGAGATGGAACCGACGTAGCTATTGCTAAACTTACCCAAGAACAGCGAGAGATGGTACTAGCTGATAGCCCTGGTCTACTTGAGAATAATTAGCAACACGCTTACCATGAAGGAAACTATAACTGAAACCAGTGGCAGCCTCAGCCAAACGGCTCCAAGAACTTTTCTACGAGGCCTATCTCGATTTAGACCCCTCCAAGCGACACCTAATGCCGCCATTCTTAGACATACCGGCCAGGGACCGGAGACTAGCGATGCCGATCTTCCAGGCGATGAGCGAAGCTCTACAAGACGACGAGTCGGAGTTGATGTACCCTTCAGCTGGACCATGGAAGAAGCCCGGGCGGTACTAGCCTCCATGAAGCAAGGAGAAGTAGCAAGTGCTGTGCAGGTAAAGCTCCTAGATGATTTAGGGGTTGATGATAACCGCCTCTATAATGAATACAAGCCTTCTATTGCCTTTGTTAAGGTGAAGCAGTCAGCTAGTATGAGACTGGTGAATCTTCGCCGTAGGGGGATATTATGAACGTCTGGTTTGGCCTAGGGTTTGCCCTGTGTTTCCTACTCGGCATTTCCTGGCTCTGGTGGCTCGGTGGAAAGTCAGACTACTATATAACTAAGGTACCTAAACGAAAGAAATGACTACCCTACAAGTACTTGGAATTATTGGCGATGATAATTGGCTACGTTTCCGACGGCTTTATACTCCGAATCATGGAAAACGAGGCGATTACACGTGGAGACAGCTTGATGTTGATCAGTTTGTAAAACGCTTAGCCAAGGAGCATAAGTTACCGGTATGACTACCCTACTTGTTTTTGCTTTATTCGTAATCCTTTGTATTATTTGGTACGACGTACATATCCCCCGCTGCCCTAAGTGTGGGACCCGCATGATACGTGACGCTGACTGGAAGCGACGCACCTGCCCTAGGTGTGGTGAAGTAGAGAGAGATATATAAGTAAGATATTTCCTATGACGACTCAATTTTTCCACCTTGTTTTATTACTGATTATCGCCGGTATTATTTCATACGCCGGGAATATGTTCTTGCCGGAGCCATTCAAAAAGATTGCTCAATTTGTGGCTGTAATCATTTCAATATTCGCTGTGTTTGGCTTCATCGTCTACCTGCTTAGTGGAACCATAATACTGTAGATATGAAAGTATTTATCACCGCACCATCCATAGAAGCGTACTCGAATTACTGGAAGCGTGAGAAGTTAGACCCTAACAAGGTTTTCTACTGTGAAGACGAAAACAAGATGGCCTACGAACTAGGATTGCTATGGGATAAGGACATCAAGGCGAAGGGAGTGGTAGTGAATGATATGGGTCATGCCATCCGTTTCCACGATCTTGAGCAGGACTTAGACTAATAGTATGAGTTCAATTAGCGTACGGCTTCCCCCATCCCTAAACCGAATGTATCGACCAAACTATGGCGGAAAAAGGGGAGTGACAAGAACCGATGAATGTAAGGAATGGGAGGAGGAACTGCAGTGGCTATGGAAAGCAAGTCATCAGGAGATGATTCCAAAAACCCATGATGTGCGGGTAGCTATGACTATTTATTATGGCAGTCACGAGCCGGACATTGATGCATTTTTTAAGGCAACCTTTGACTGCTTGCAGGGCTATGCTTTTGAAAACGACCGGCAAATAAAAAGCTTAGAAGTTATCAAGGCTAAGGACGTGGGCGACCCTAAGTTAGTGATTACGGTAACACATTTAGACAGTTAGTATGAACCAAAACTTCTGTGACAAGACCGGCAAGCGGTGTTTTGAAACGAAAGCTGAAGTGATTCGAGCCACTAAAGCGCTGCATGATATTTATCCGTATGTCTGCAATTTCTGCAAACAATATCATTACGCAAGAAAGAAGCACCATATACACCCAAAACAGTATAAGGAGCTAAGTTCGTATATGTGAAAAATAGGCTGTGGTACTCCCCCACTCCGACCTAGGTACTACCTTTACAGGTTAGAGAGTAGCGGGGGAGTGAAAATAGCGAGGCACCCGGTAGGGTAGGGGAGAGCAACCTACCCGTGAAGCCAAGCCCCTAGAATCTGTCTAAATGGCACCTTCCAGGGGCTTTTATGAACAGCCTTATGACAACGCTCGCATAGACATAAAACCCCGTCCTTGCACTCTAGGCCTGCCCCTGGATAGTACATATGATGGACTTGGTAGCCATGCCCATGACACAGATCACAAATGTACCGCCTATCCATACGGACCTCCATAGAAAACTCCCGCCACCATTTAGATTGGTAGTACCAATTAGGCGGTCTCTCCCCCGTTATTGGCTTCAGATAGCTCAGTATCATATGCCCATGATACAATGACTTCGGCCTCCTTGAAAACTAGAGACATTAAAACCTCTTGTTTGCCTTCGTCTTAGGAGCAAGGGGACCATATGCGTCTGAGGTGAATGGATCACTAACATCTGACTTAACTAGCCAGCTCTAACTCCGAAAGTCCCCGTAAGGGTTCCCTAGCTGGTCTGGGGGTAAATATAGGATGCCGTAAGGCAGTAGGAGATGTGGGTTCGATTCCCACCAGACGCACCAAACCCATTGACTTATTACTCATTTAGAGGTACTATAGTGTAATCCCAAAAAAGGAGGATTAACAAATAGATAAACTAACGTGAAAAAGTTTTTAATAGCTCTGGCTGAAGTCTACCTAGAATCTAATGGAGTAATAGAAAAGATTGAGGATGAGCCTAAGAAGAATAAGAAGGAAGTGAAGCTCAATGTCATGGGGGAGTTCGTAAAGTATTTGTAAACCAAAAGAGACCCGGTAATCGGGTCTCTTTTTTTGTGGAGCTAGACGATGGGAGAAGTTGTCACTTCGGTTTCAACTTCTGCTTCCTCTTCCTCGTCTTCCTCCTCCTCAGTTTCTGGGAGATCTTCAGCAAGTTCCGACCGAGCAGCTTCAAGCTCTTCTTTCTTCTCTTCAAGCTTGAACTCAAGGTTATCGACTTCAGTCTCTAAGGCCTTTACAGCAGCCACTAGTTCATCATTCAAGCCATCATCTACGGAAGCCTCAAACTCAGCCTTGAGTGCGGCAAGCTTGGCTTCAAACTCTTCACGCTTTTTCAGCAATATACTTTCAGCAAATGCACCCATGAGACTTCCTTACAAATAGATAGATTTATTGTCACACACTCTTAAGCAACATTTCAAGTACAGGAAACATATGTCGCCTCGGTGCAATAAGACCATCTACTAGGCGACGGGAGGGGTTGTGTCTCCAACCGAAAAAGTAGAGGGGATAGGGTTCACCTTGCCAACAGCCGGATCGTTATTTGCTGTGGTAGTGAGCCACTTTGATAGAGAGGTTACGATAGGAAATCCAACTACAAAAGGAGCCAAGGTACGGATACTGGTGATCGTACTCTTGGTAAAGTGTTGTACGGCGTAGTTTACAGCAGCTACGAACACAGCAGACGCTAAGTGTTTGGCAAAGGTAATCAAAGACTCATCAACACCAGCGGATAAATAAGCGGTCACTTTGTTAGTCATATCAGGCAGGGTTACTAGGTTGGTTAATTACAGAACAGTATGCAGCACTCAAGAACTTACCGTGCAAATGGGTATGGTACCAGTTGGTATTCCCATTAATATCATCGCCAGTAACAGTGCCGTCGCACTCAATCTCTGAGCCCTTAGCGTAGGTAGTATACACAGCACTTCCGGTAGTAGGCTGATCTCGAACATTCATATTGGCATTTAGTACCACATAGAATCCGGTAACCGGAATATTCACAGAAGCCGTAGTAACTACAGGCACAGGAGCCGGGGTAATACTAATACTATGTACTGTTCCGGTTGGCTTGTAGTTAGGCTTCATGCCGGTATCGCCATACTCAGGATCACAATATGTACCGTCAGGAAGTTGAAGTAGCCAGTGCTCATATACCCCGCTTACCATGACCTGTACCAGCTTGTAGGTACCCTGAGTGCCGTAGTAGTAGGTGATCTGAGGGTAAGCCTTAGAAAGTGCCGACCAGATAAGCAGGCCTGCCCCGTAGACATAACTACTTGAGGTGTAGGCATTAGAGGCTGAAAGCTGACGCACCACATCCCCTGGATTTAAGGCATAGCCTGCATCAGCTAAGGCCATAGCAATATCAGTCGTTAGGCAGCCATACGGCCCCATTTGATAACTAGAGGTACCAATTGGTAGACCTGCCCAAGCCTGATTGTTTTGGGCGTAGAGGATCATAATTAGCCCTGTACTGGCTCAGATGCTTCAGGAATGGTGTCGGTAGCCTCTTCAGTGGGGATCTGACTTTGAGCGGTGGTAAGCTCGGCGGTCTTAGCTTCAAGAGTCGCCTTGATCTGCTCCACTTCAGTAGCCAGGGAAGCTACAACGTCCTTGAACTTGGTCTTAGCGTCCTCAGATACCGTGGCTTCAAAAGCCGCTAACTCCTGCTGTTGCTTGGTGCCAAAATCAGCTCTCAAGCTATTCTCAACGTCTTGGATAGTCATTTCTGCTTACTTACGAATATATAAAGTTATTATACGTCTGCAAAGGGGAAGGATGCAAATTAGGTCCACACACCAAGTACTGCTACCCCATCGGCGTTGTTTGCTTCGTTTGCCATGATGGTACGCTAGTCAAATAAATGATATTACCCTTTAACCAAGTGGTGCAACACTTGCATCAGGAGAAGGGTCTTGGAAGACCGGAGAGGCATCTACTTCGGTAATTACTTGAGCCGTTGGAGAAACTACGGAACTGATAATAGGACTGTAGTCAATGGTAGCGTTGGCTAAGATTATGTCTAAATCAACTTGTACGGCTTTCGTGACTTCATCCGGAGGTGATCCGGCAGGCACCATTACTGTTTGGGTATCACCAGTGTCAGAACGTGTATAGGAAACGGTCATTGGATCGGTCGTGTTAGCACCGTCGTTAGAAATGGCTACGAGGGCAGTTACCCGATTTGGATCTCGGTACGCCTCTGGGTTTATTGCCATATAAAAGAGTTATTTGTATATCAATTTTACCACTCCCTACCAGAAACATACAGTCTATACATTTTGGCCCCTGTATGGTTCAATAGTAGTACCTACAACTAAATCGATCGGTATGATCGCAATGCCAGGCTGGATTCTCCTTGAAACAGAAAATAAAAAGCGAGCGGGACTTCTGGAACTTCCCGAGAGCGCCAAGAACGAAACCCTGAGCGGTAAGGTCGTCGCCCTGCCAGAGTCCAAGACCTACGTTGATGGAGGTATCCTCCTTAACGTACCTGACCTGGCGGTTGGAGACTTAGTTGCCTTCCGCAAGTATTACAGTTCAGAGATCGAGGTGGACTTCAAGAAATACGTCGGAATCCGATTTGAAAACATCATCGCTAAACTTAACTAACATGGCAAAAGACATTACCTTCGACCTAGCCGCCCGCGAGGCTCTCCTGCGTGGTGCCAAGACCCTTTCCGATGCCGTTGGCTCAACGCTCGGCCCCAAGGGTTCCAATGTGGCCATCGCCCGG
>Ga0302282_1000755_pt1 | contig 24306 bp, 16 predicted proteins | sample III_Fen_E1_3_FD_198763 | JGI IMG/M metagenome (GOLD analysis project Ga0302282, IMG submission 198763) | Peat permafrost microbial communities from Stordalen Mire near Abisko, Sweden - III_Fen_E1_3 | ecosystem: Environmental > Terrestrial > Soil > Wetlands > Permafrost | place: Sweden: Abisko... | reverse complement strand
CTGAACGCGCGGCTGATCATTTCCAGGATTGTCCTCGAAACGCTCAAGGACTTGAAGATGAGTTTTCCAAAATCCGATGAAAAACGGACGAAGGAATTGCAAACGCTCAGGAAAAGGCTGGCAAAGTAGCCGCTGTCGCGCCTCGGCCAGCGTCGCGGGTTCAGTTAAACAAGCAGTCCCTTGATCCGCAGCGTGAAGGCATATTCGCTTGGAGCCTTTTCCGGCAGCTTCACATTCAGGCCGTCGTCGGTTTGCGTCCATTCTAGTTTGCCGCCGTAGCCAAGCAACGAAACATCCGCGATCTTCCGGCCGGCGACCTGCGGCGAATTGTCCGCCAGGGTTTTGATCGTGGCATTGCCCGATCCAGGCCATGCTCCGACAAACGCGTAAAGCGTGTCGGCCTTGGTGGTGAAGCGAATGTCCTCGGCGGTGTAGGGCGGCGGCGTGCGTCCGTAACCGCGAACCGGCGGGGCCGTCGTGGACGGGCCTTCGCCATAAATCGTCCAAGGCCGAGTGGCAAAAACGCCCTCGGAATTCACGTCCATCCACGTGGTCAATCCGGCGAGGAATTCCAATTCACGCTCGTCGGGCGAACCGTCGCCACGCAAAGGAATGTTAAGCATCAGGTTGCCGTTTTTGCTCACGATGTCGGTGAGCATGGAGACAATCGTGCTGACTTTTTGATAGCGATTTTCTTCATAGACGGCGCGGCTATAATGCCAGTCGCCGATGCAAGTGTCGGTCTGCCATGGTTCGGGGCGGATGGCGTTGGCCGTGCTGCGCTCAATGTCTTCGACGAATGCGCCGATGTGTTGCGGCAAAATGTGTTTTCCGTTCACAACGACATCAGCCCTGCCGCCGTTGCGCGAGGCGCTCTGGTTGTAATAGTGAGCGACCACGTCGAGGCCGGGCTGTTCGAGCGGCAGTTCGTTGGTGTCGAAATAGAGAACATCCGGCTGATATTTGTCCACGCAGTCCTGACAGCGTTGAAACCAGTTTTCGCAGAATGGCGCGGGCGGCATCGGGTTGCTCTTCGCGAGGCTGGTGTTTGTAGCGATCCATGAGCGCATCTCGGCGGCGCTTTTAATCCCGTCGGGAATCTTCACGACGTTCCCGGTGTATAAATCCTGCGGGTCGAGTCCTTCCCACCACTGGTCTTTGCCATCGGCCTTGGTCAAAGTGTAAGCGTCATAGCGCACTCCAGCCATAGGTCCTTCGGCATCGTATCCATATGCTGGTTGCAGCCAGCGATTCGCCCACGACGAATGATTGCTCACACCGAAACGCAGGCCGTTCGCGCGGGTGACGCGCGCCCATGTGCCAACAATGTCTTTTTTCGGGCCGACGTTGACGGAATTCCACTCCGAATATTTTGAATCAAAGCAGTCGAGGTTGTCGTGATGCGTGGCGAGCGCAAAAAAATATTTCGCGCCCGCGCGTTTGTAGAGTGACATCAATTTTTCCGGCTCCCATTTTTCCGCCCGCCATATATGGTCAATGTCCTTAAATCCGAACTTCGACGGATGTCCGTAGGTCATGACGTGATAATTGTTCGCGGGCGTGCCCTGGATATACATATTGCGCGCATACCAGTCGCCCTGTTCGGGCACGCACTGCGCCGTCCAGTGCGCCCAGATGCCGAACTTCGCGTCGCGATACCAGTCCGGGTATTTGTAATTTTTCACGAGCGATTCCCACGTCGGCTCAAAAGGGCCGGCGGCGATCTTACGTCCCGCCGGCGTTGTGATGAACGAATCCGGCGCAGCGAACGCATGGCGAGTCCAGAATGGCGCGGTCATACCGGCGGCACCGGCGAGCGCGGATGTTTTGAGAAATTTGCGGCGGGAGAATTTATTTTTCATAGGGGATTTAACAAATTAATCCCATTACGTCAGTTTCAGTCCGGTGATTTTCAGCGCATAAACATAGTCGCACGGTTTTTTCGCCGGGAATTTCACCTTCAATCCGTCCGCGTCCTGCGTGAATTTGAGCGGCTCGCCGTTGCCGAGCAATTCGACCTTCCCGACTTTTCCCTTCACCGGCTGGCTCGTGGCGAGCGAGGTTACGGCGACCGATTGATCTTCCGGCCACTTCATCACCATCGCGTAGAGCGTGTCGCCGTGTGTGGTGAAGCGGATGTCCTTGGGCGTGTATCCATTCCGCGAAACGCCACCGCCGCCGACTCCGTCTCCGGCCATGTTCTGCCCGTTGAGGCGTCCGGCAAAATTTCCCGTGGCGCGCAGCTTTACCATTGACGACGCGCACGCATCGGCGACCGGGCCTTCGCCAAATTTTGTCCATGGGCGCGTGTTGTAAATCGCCTCGCCATTTACTCCGAGCCATTTGCCGATTGCGAGCAGCACGTCCTGTTGTTCCTGCGGAATGGTTCCGTCCGCTTTCGGCGAAATGTTGAGCAGATAATTTCCGTTCTTGCTTATGTTCTCGACGATCCGCACGACGTAACCGCCGGGCGGGCCGGGATGGATGCCTTCGACGTAGCCGAATTTGTCCTGGATCGGATCGTCGGGCTGCCAGATCCAGTCGGTCAATTCCATCGGCGCGCGGCCTTCGCGCTCATAGTCCATGATTTGACCCGAAACCCAAGCGGCTCCCTTGGCGCTGATGGCTACTTCCTTGCCCCATTCGCGGGCGCGATTGTAGTAATAGGCGGCCACGCGGATTTTCAAAGGATCAATCGCGTGGTCGGTGCCCATATCAAACCACAGCATGTCGGGATTATATTTGTCAATGGTCTCAAAGCGTCGGGCGACCCAGTTGTGCATGAATTTGACGCGGGCTTGATTGCTCCGGTCGGCGACGCCGTAAAACGCCGCCCACTTCGGGTCATACAGATCGCTGTTCAACAAATCGCTGCCGGGCGGCGGTGTCGGAATAAATTGGAAATGAAAAAAAGAATGATCCGAGATGCCGGTCTTCAGTCCGGCTTTCCGCACCGCTGCGATGAGGTCGCCGTCGAGGTCGCGGTGCGGGCCGTAATTTTTGGCGTTGAATGGATTAACCTTGCTGTCCCAGTTGGAAAAACCGTCGTGATGCTCGCCGGGAGCAAAGACATATTTCGCGCCGGCATTCTTGAACAAATCCGCCCACGCGTCGGGATCCCACTTTGCTGCCGTGAACATCGGGAGAAAATCCTTGTAGCCGAATTTAGTAGGCGGCCCGAAATGCTGCGTGTGCCAGTCCATAACGCCCTTGTTGCCGCCATACATATAACGCACATACCACTCGCTGGCGTGTGCCGGCACAGAATAAATGCCCCAGTGCATATAAATGCCAAACTTGCCGTCGCGAAACCAGTCGGGGTCTTTGTAGTTCTGCTGGATGGAATCCCAGCTTTCCTGAAACGGGCCGGGTCCGGCGGCAGGAATATCTTTGAGCGCGGCGGCGACCAGTTTGGGCGTGTCGTGCCGCCAGACATCCGGGCTGGCGACTGGAACATTTGTCGCGGTGAGGGCGCTGGTCAGCTCCTCGGGCGAATCGGCGGCGCGGGTGCGGCTCAACCACAGCGGCGCGGTCAATCCGGCGGCTGCGAGCGCGGATGCTTTCAGGAATTTACGGCGTGTGTATGGAATTTTCATGGTGATGAATTTTGGTGCGTAAATTTATTGTGAATTCTGCGATGGTGGAAATAAAAACGATTCAAGCTCTCGGTATGATTTTCAGGGCGACGCCGAAATTGTCGGTTTCTGTTCTTTCTGTTCTTCTTGAAGGAAGCGTCACCGCCAACCCGTTTTCGTCACGGGCAATTTCCAAGTTCCCGGAAAAGCCCAGCATTTCAACTCTGTCGATTTCGCCTTTGTAATTCAACGAGTTGGTGGCAAGCGACTTGATGTTAGCTTTTCCGCCGTCAGGCCATCCCATCAAAACTGCATACAGCACGTCGCCCTTGGTGGTGAAGCGGACATCGCTTGCGGTTAAATTCGGACCGAGGCCGCGAGGGGGATTGCCGGCGCTATCCTTGGCAGTCGCATCATTTTTTACGGAGGGGCCTTCGCCGTAGATCGTCCAGGGGCGTGTGCTATAAATGCACTCACTGTTGATGTCCATCCATTTTGACATGTCGTCCAGAAAGGCGGTGGCCTTGTCATCAATCTCGCCGCTGCCGGGCAGGGGAATCGCCAGAAGGAATGTGCCGTTTTTGCTGACCACGTCCACGAGCAGATGAATCCAATCAGACGTTCTCCGGTAGCCTTTGGTGTAATCGGCCACGCTGTAATGCCACGGGCCGAGGCAATTGCCTTTGTTCCACGGTATTTTCAGCATGTCCAGCGACATGTTGCGTTCAAGGTTGGCGACGGCGGCCTGCTGCTCGGCCATGGAAAAACCATTGGCGATAATGACGGCCTCAAGGTTCCCTTCGTGCCACTGGCGGTTGGCGTTGTAAAAATGCGCGGCAAGATTTAACCCAGCGTCGCCCAGCGGCAGCTTGGTGTCATCGAAAAAAATCAGGTCGGGATGATAACCATCAATCAGGTCTTTGATGCGGTTGAAATACTTGGTCACGTAAGCCGCGTCCGGCTCTGCTCCGATGGCATGGTTTTGGGCATACAAATCCTGCGGATCGAGTCCGTCCCACCACAAACCGTTGCCGTCGGTTTTGGTCAGTTTGCCATCGTAGGGAATCCCGGCCAGCGGCCCGGTTTTGTCACTGCCCTGAGCGTCTTCATACCAGTTCCAGGCGCGGGCACCGTGAACGCTGACGCCAAACTTCATGCCGGCTGCGGTCACGAGTTTTTGCCAGATGCCGACGATGTCTTTTTTCGGCCCGATGTTGACGGAATTCCAAGGCTGATATTTGGAATTGAAATTGTCGAAGTTGTCGTGATGATTGGCCATCGAGACCAGAAACTTCGCGCCCGCGCCTTTGAAGCGTTGAAGCAGAGCCGCCGGATCCCACTTATCAGCCTTCCATGTGTTAATGACATCCTTGAAGCCGAACTTTGAAGGATGTCCGTATTTTTTTAAGTGAAAATCATATTGCGGCCGGCCCTGGTCATACATGTATTTGGCATACCAGTCGCCGTCGCCCGGCTGGCATTGCGGTCCCCAATGCATCCAGATGCCGAACTTTGCGTCGCGATACCAGTCAGGCAGCTTGTAATTCTGCTCCAATGATTCCCAAGTGGGTTGGAAAGGGCCGGATGCAATGGAATAGGCCGGCGCGGCGGTGGGTTGTGCAATCGCATGGGGAATCCAGGAAGGCGCGGTCAGACCAGCACCGGTGATGAGCGCAGAAGTTTTAAGGAATTTGCGGCGTGTGAAATGAGTTTTCATCCAGGGTTGGTTGTCGATTGTTTGGTTACAGACGAATGGATTGTCAACAGGGTTTCAGGATTCGTCGGGCAGTCTTGCCTCACCATTTGTCCGTCCGGAACGGCGGGGCAGGCAGGCCATCGCCGTTGTAAAGGTTGCACCCATCAGGATAATTTTCCCAAGCGTAACGAACGGCAGCCGGTTCGGTCACTTCCGGGTTCGAGACGACGACAGAACCTTGGTCAATCCGGGCGGTCGCCGGGACAAACTTGCCGTCTTTGCCGGCGATGATAAAGGTCTTGAGGTCGCCGCCTTTCGCCACCAGTCCGCTGCTGTCATGTGTGAACTGGATTCGAATTGCGTTGCCCTCGACTTTCATTGAATCATACATCGGGCCGGAATACTCGATCTTATGGCCGTAAGTTTTGGCCAGCGCAATACGTGTCAACCGGTCAGCCACGTCCTGCTTGTCCTTGGGATGAATGTTGACCGGATCGCCGATGTCAATGGTGACCGCCATCCCGGTGTTGCGGAGTGAAAGAACGGTGGCTTGTGCTTCGCGGACATCGGGGTTATTGTACCATGTGTCTGGACGATTTGGCCATGGTTTTAGCGGGGCGAGCTGGCAGATGTAGAACGGGAAATTGCCTTCGCCCCAGCGCTGACGCCAGTCTTGTATCAGGGTTGCCTGTAGAAGCGGATACAGTTTGTAACCGTTGGTGCCGCCACTGATGGCTTCAGCCTGATACCAGAGAACACCCTTGATGGCGTAAGGAATGATCGGCGCAATCATGCCGTTGAACATCACGGTCGGATTGTGCTGGTCTTGTGTGGGATTCGGATCACCCGGTTTTCGCGGGGCGGTCTTGCCGGCGGCTTTCGCCCTGGCCGCAGATTCCTCCCATTTTTTCATAGCTGCGGTCATGTCCGGTGGATTCGCCTTGTAAGCCGCTACATTGGTGTCGAACCGTTCCAGCAGCGGCTTCAATTGCGGTTTCGCCGCAAGCGCATCACGGCTTACCCAGGATTCGGCGGTGCTCGCACCGAAACTTTCCGTTATGATGCCGAAGGGCACTTTCAATTCCTTCTGCATGTCGCGTCCAAAGAAATAGCCTATGGCGGAGAACTCTCTTACGTTTTCAGGTGTGCATACAAGCCATGTTCCCGGGACCGTGGACTGTGGCTCGTAGCTGCGCCGCCAGTCGCCGGTGAACATGCGGATGTTTAGATAATTGGCCGCCGCAACCTCCTGAGTCTCGTTGTTCACGCCGGCAAAATAATGCTTCGTGGTCTTGGCGACGGTGAAATCCATGTTTGACTGACCGGAGCAAAGCCAGACTTCGCCGACGAGAACATCGTCGCATTGGAGCGCCGACTTGGTGGCGGAACCGGTCACGGTCAACGTCCGGCTTTCTTCCGAAGCGGGCAGGGAATCCAGATTCACGCGCCATTTGCCGTCCGCGCCGGCTTTGACGGATTTCTTCTGGCCGGCGAATTCAACCGTCACGCTTTCGCCGGGGTCTGCCGTTCCCCAGACGGGCACTTTTTTATCGCGCTGCAAAACCATGTGATCGGTGAAAGGGCTGGCCAGCTTCACCTCGGCCTGCATCGGGGTCGCGCCCAGAAACAGAACAAACAGGGCCAAGGCCGCCGCAACCTTGCGCCGGATTATCGCGTGTTCAGAAGTCGCTTTCATTTGGTCTTCTTTGATGGATGTGTTTTCGCATCGCAAATGAGCCAAGTCTGGCACCTTCGCGCAAATTCAAGTCACGACGAGGCCGCCATAACTTCCGTGCTTGCTTGTTTCTGCCATCATTGTTAAGAAAGCTCATCCATGTCAAACTTCAACTTGCGGAAGCCGCTCCGCATCCCGGCCATCATCGTGCAAGCGAGCCTGCTGTTCCTCGCGCTCGCCTGCGCCGCGCAGCCTGCGGCTGACAAACGCACATCGTTCAAGCCCGGCGAACTCTGGCCCGATGACCACGGTGTCCACATTGACGCCCATGGCGGCGGCATCCTGATTCAGGGCGGGACTTACTACTGGTTTGGCGAGCACAGGGCCGGCGGCGGCGCGGTCAATACGGGCGCCGGTGTCCACGCTTATTCCTCCACGGATTTGTATAATTGGAAGGATGAAGGCATGGTGTTCCGATCCTCGGATGATCCGGCAAGCGAAATCACCAAGGGCTGCGTCATGGAGCGACCGAAAGTCATTTACAACGTGACAACAAAAAAATTCGTCCTTTGGTTTCATCTGGAATTGAAAGGCCACGCTTACCTGGCCGCGCGCGTGGCGGTGGCGGTGAGCGACCGGCCGCTGGGTCCTTACACCTACGTTGGTTCCTTCCGCCCCAACAAGGGCATCTGGCCCGTCAACATCACCGAGGATGACAAGACGCCCAAGCCCACCAACGGGTTGAGCCGGGTGCAAGCGGCCAGCGTCGGCGCATTTTTGCAACGGGATTTCGCGACGGGCCAGATGTCCCGCGACATGACCATTTTCGTGGACGACGATGGCAAGGCCTACCTCGTTACTTCATCCGAGGAAAATGCGACCATTGCCATCATGCAATTGACCGACGATTACCTGGGCTTCAGCGGCAAATGGGCCCGCGCGCTGGTCGGCGATTCCAACGAGGCGCCCGCCGTTTTCAAGCATGGCGGAAAATATTACATGATTTCATCCGGCACGACCGGCTGGCGGGCCAACGCGGGACGGTCCGCCGTCGCCGATTCCATTTTCGGGCCGTGGACGCGGCTCGGCAATCCGAGTCGCGGCACGCCGGCGCAGAACGCAATCACTTTCGAGTCGCAAGCCACCCATGTGCTGCCGGTGCCGGGCAAACCCGACGCCTTCATTTACATGGGCGACCGCTGGCGTCCGCAGGAGGCGGTTTTTGGCTATTACATCTGGCTGCCCATCGAATGGGAAGACGGCAAGCCGGTCATCAAATGGCATGACGAATGGAATCTCTCGTTCTTCGACCACCCAAACCCGCCCGCCGCGAATGCCGGGGCGCAAACAAACAGACCATAAATCTGGGCAAACTTATGAAAACGATCCAATGCGGCTTGTCGTTGGCGCTTCTGGCGGCTTTGATTTCCATTCAACCGCTACGTGCTCAGACTGCGGACGCCAATCCGGAAAACGTTGCGGCGAAATTCAAGGTTTACGGACAATTGCTGAATCCGCGCGAGTATCCGGATGACGCCCGCCGGCATGTGCAGCCGCCGGATTGGAATCTGATGGGCGGCCAAACTCACTTTACGACCCTGCGGCAGTTCCGCGTCGTGAACGGACGGCTTGTCGGCTTTGCCGACGATCTGGAACGCTTCACCAAGACCTTCGATCTCGGCGATGTGGTCTGGCCGAATCATTCTTTCCTTTCGGCGACGAACATTCCCGATCTGGTGGACGAAATGAAGCGGCGGAATTTGTTCATGTATCAAATCTGGGGTTTTGTTCCAGGTTCCGGCCCGGGCGGACAATGGCAGCAACTCCCGTTGTCTCCCGAGACTTCCCGGCTGTTTGAGGAGAAACTCGGCGACCACTGGCTGGGCATGGACATGGGCGAGCAGGACGGACGCTACGTCATCGCCTATGCCAGCCAGATGTATCCCTCGTCAGCCGACCGGCCCCATCAGTATTTGAATTTTCAAAGGCACGTGGAGGAAATCGAAGCGGAGTCCGGCAACAAGATGGCCGGTCTCACGGCAGTTACCTTTCCGCACTATCTCTTGAAGGAAGGGGTTTATACGCTGATCGGTTCCGAGGCGGCCCAGGAGCATCCGAATGCCCAGGTGTTCTACGCCTTCAACCGCGGGGCCGGAAAACAATATGGAGTTCCCTGGTTCGGCAATGCCTCCATTTATAACCGGTGGGGAGGAAAAAGTTACGGTGGCCGCGCGGGCGGTCGAGGTAGCCCGACGAAGGGAACCAGTCTGGCCCTGTTGAAGCGTCTTCTGTATAGCCACATCCTCTACAATTCCATGGTGGTGGGATTCGAAAACGGCTGGTTTGATGGCGATCAGTTGTCGCCCATTGGCCGCATCCAGCAGTCGGCCCAGAAATGGGTTCGCGAAACCGGCCCGCCCGGCGTGATGCAGACGCAGATTGGTCTCATGACCGATTTCTACGCCGGCTGGTTTTTCCCGAGTTACGACAAGATCCTGTATCGCGTCTGGGGAAATCTTCCCTATGCACCGGGAGACTATCTTGCCAACAACGTCCTTGGCATGTTGTATCCGGGATACCAGGACTCATCATTTTTCCACGATGAGCGGGGATTCAACACCGCGACACCCTACGGCGATTCGGCCGACTTTCTTTTGAGCGACGCGCCCGGCTGGCTGCTCGAGCGCTATCCGGTGCTGGTGGTGGCGGGGGAACTTTCCGGCGGCGCGGAGGTTCGCGACAAGCTCCAGGCGTATGCGGCTCAAGGCGGAAAGCTGTTCATCACGGCAGGCAGCCTGCGGAATCTGCCCGGAGGTCTAGCGGGCATTGAAAGCGCTGGGCGCACCATTCGATTCAATGGCGACCAGCAGATTTCCATCGGAGCTGACTCGATTACCGAAGGACAACCCTTCGACCTGCTGCCGCTCCAGGCTCCATCGGGCGCGCGGATTCTGGCCAAGGCAGGAAGCACGCCGGCAGTGGTCCAGATGCCGTTGGGCAAAGGGCTGGTGACGGTGTTCGCGAGCCCATTTGGGCTGGGAGCAGAATCCGCCGTGAAGGAAACCATCGTGCGGGCTGAAAACACACCGCTTCCCAATCCCTATCCGATTCTGCGCCACGTCCACGACATTCTCGATCAGGCGTTTCAGAGCCAGAAATTGTTCGATGCCGGCGAGGGGCTTTCATTGATTGTCTGCCGCCGGGGAACGGGCGACTACACGCTGGGAATCGCCAACAACTCGCTGGAGGAACTGCCATTCCGCATCGTCTCGCACGTCGGTGCGATCCAGGCGATTGATGAATTGCCGTTGGACCAGTCGGAAAAGCAGGCCGTCGGCTATTTGCCGGAAGGCTTTGAGAACGCAAAGATCGGCGTGAGCGGGAAGGATACCATCGCCGGTGCCGACATTCGCATCTTCCGCGTTCGCGTGCAGGAGTCAGGTGTGGAGGAAATCGCCCACGCCACCCCGCCGCAAAACCCGACCAACCGGTTCCTCCCCTTGCGTGGAATGAACCCGATCAAGGATGAAATTCTCCTTCGCCCGACTTTCTTCCAGCATTTCGACGGAGTCGCTGTGGATTGGAAATACGTCGCCAGCCGCGACCAGTCCGCGCTCAAACAGGAAGCCGCATGGATTGGTCTGCAGAAAGTGCGGATTGTGGTGGACCTGACGTCAGGTGTGAACCTTTTCCCGGATCTCCGGTTGGTGAACAACATCGAACCGGATTACGCCCGCAGCATGGCGTCCATCCGCGAGGTCATTGAGAAGATGGGAATTCTGGGCGCGCACGACCTGATCGTCCCGCTCCAGCGGTTCGTGGAGAACAACATCTCGCAACAGGCCACTTGGAATGGATTTGATGCAACCATGCGCGACATTTGCCGGGAGGCCGACGCGCACCACATCACGGTCCACCTTCGCCTGGCGCCGTTACGGCCGCCACGCGACCTTAACGAGGCCGTCCAATTTGTCAACCGGGTCGGCGCTCCCAACCTGCGCCTGGCGCCGAGCACCGCGCTGCTCCTCGCCGCAAAGTCGGATCCACAGCAAATCGCGGATGCGCTGAAGGACCGCCTGGGACTCTGGCTCGTCAACACGCCGGAGTTCGACGTTGCCGGCAAGATGTGGAACGCCTACGGCCCCATCGCCGGATCGAATCAAGAGGAAGAACTGGCGGGTCTGCTGCGCCTCAACCCCGCTGTGCCGGTCCTGGCCGATGTGCCATACGAGAACCAGGATCAGGAATACCTTGACGCCGTCGCGCTCGACCACATCCTAAAGCGCGCAACTGCCCGCTAACCACAAAGGAAATCTCTGCAAAAGTCAGAATTGGGTTGTAGCGGCGGTCTGTGACCGCCGAGTTTCCTTGGATATATACTCATCCACGGCGCTCATAGAGCGCCGCTACAGGATTTTGCAGAGGTCTCAAAGGGGTTCCAATCATTCTATTCGAACCAGAATTCATTTTGTCAGTCCAGTTCAACTTTGCTTTCATGGTTCCAGTTGTGTCGCCTGATTTTCACATCGAAGCAGGCGCTGACGTGGCGAGCAGGACGGGCTGATCAAATTCCAGTGCGGCGACCGAGGCGTCCGGGTCGGTTGCGGAGCCGGGCAAATTCACGACCAGGCCGGCGTCCGTCATCGCCGTGGTCACGGCTGCGGCATTGGCCAGCAACTTGCCTGAGAGCGCGGACTGCTTGACGCCCGGCAGAAGGATTTTGCCATCGGCGGGCCAGTTCCAGACGTGAAGGTAAAGGGTCATGCCGCCGTTGGGCTGGGCTTTTTGCGTGACCCGTCCCCACGGAAGCCCGTCAACGTAGGGGCCGGCTTCGGTGGCATAGATCGCCTCGCCGTTTGTTTTCAACCATTTGCCTATCGTGAGCAGGCGGTTAACTTCCGGCTGCGGAATGATTCCTTCGGACGTTGGCCCGATGTTCAGGAGATAATTGCCGCCCTTGCTGGCAATGTCCGAAAGATTGTGGATGAGCTGCTGGGCGGATTTGAACCGGGTGTCGCCGGCGTTGTAGCCCCAGGAATTGTTGATGGTCATGCAGACCTCGAATCCGCGCCCCAACGGGTCGGTGGCGATGCGTTGTTCGGGCGTGGCGGTGTCGCCGAGCACGCCGCCGCCGAGGCGGTTGTTCATGATCACGTCGGGATAGGACGTGACGAGATCAAAGAAAGGCCGGGCGCGTTCGGGCGTCATCGAATACTCGGTGTCGAAAAAGAGATACGCGGGATGGTATATGTCCAAAAGTTCGTGGACCTGCGGCAGCGAGATGGTTTTGAGATACGTGTCGAAGTCGCCCTTCTTTTGCTCTTCATCCCATGCCGGCTTGTTGCCCGTGCCACCGCCCAGATTGTTCCAGTCCTGCGACTGCGAATAATACAGGCCGAACTTGATTCCCTTCGCGCGAACGGCATCGGCCAGCGGTTGCAACAAATCGCGCCCGGCCGTAGATGCCTTGACGGCATTCCAGTCGGAAAACTTGGAATCATACATGGTGAAACCGTCGTGGTGCTTGGCGGTGATGACCATGTATTTCGCGCCCGCGTCGGCAAACAGTTGCGCCCAGGCCTGCGGATCGTATTTGTCGGCGGTGAAATCTTTGGCGAATGCTCTGTAAATTGCCACAGGAACCTTGGCGTTGTTCATATACCATTCACCATGCGCAGGAACCGAATAGACTCCCCAGTGGATGAAAATGCCAAAGCGCGCCTCGCGGAACCATTTCATGCGGGCTTCGCGGGCCGACGGCGATTCATCGCGGGCGATTACTTGGTAGGCGGGCAGTTGGGCGCCGCCTTCATGGAAAAAAATACCGTAGGAATTGCGCGGCACCGCCGCATAGGCAGCCCCACCGGAGATAATCGGATCCGTCGCCGGTGTCGAATTAGTTCCCGGTGCCGGAGCGTCAGCCGCATATACTCCGGGCACGATGGCCAGTGCGAAAAAGAATGCGGGTAGATTGAATTTCATGGGATTCATGTTAAGAGGCGTGTTATAATTCTACATTGCCAGTGCAATTTTTGCTCCCAAATGATCCGGTTCGGCTACGAGCGCGGCGTTAAATTCCGCCTTCGCCTTTTCTTTTTCTCCGAGACCGTCAAGTCCAAGGCCGCTGAGATAATGGGCCGTTGCGATGCGCACGTTTGCAGGCTGTGAAACAGATGAAGTCGTATCATCGGCGGCGGGTTTTAGCGCTGCGGTTCCGGCGTCAACAAGCGCCTGAAAAATCGGTCCGGCCTTTTCGCTCTGTCCAAGCTTCTGAAAAGCAAGCGCCTGAAAGTAGCGTGCGGCGCGTGCTACAAGTGGATTACCGCGACGATTTTCCGGCGCATTTGTAACGGTGGCGGCAAGCCATGACTGCTGCGCCTGCTCCAAATTGCCGAGAGCCTCGTTCGCGCAGCCGATCCAATAGGCGAGTTCCGCCTGATGCGAACCGCCGGGCTGTTCGGCGCGCAGGTTTGCCGGCGGCTTCAGTGCAGACTCGAAATCCGCAAGCGCATCGTTGAATTGTTTCTCGTTGAATCGTTGCAATCCTCGGACAAGATGCGCATCCGCCCAGGCTTCGCCGGTGTTGAAGCGGGTGCCGCCTTCCCAGAGGCTGAACGTCCGGCCTTCCAGCAGGGCTATGGCTTCATCGGGTTTTCCAACGAAAGTTTTCAGGCCGATCAACGCTGCCAAGCCTTCATCCTTTTGCACCACGACCGATTGATGTTGTTCCAGCAGCGCGAGCCGTTTTTCCACGGACGCGCTGGAGGCCTGATAAAGCGCATCCAGCTCCGCATAGTGATCCGCGTAAGGATCGTCGAGCGCCACGGCTCTTTCGAGATAACCAATCGCCTTAGCGCGCGACACATCATCGTCCTTGTGCTCCAACGGTTGCGCCAGGTTGCGCCAGACAATCGGAAAATTCGGGTCGAGCGCGGCGGATTTTTCCCAGAGCGCAACCGCTTCGTCGGGCTGCCAGTCGAACAACAGGTTGCCGAGATAATATGGCGCGCGGGCATCCGACGGATTTGCAGCAATCGCGTCGCGCAATACTCCAATGGCTTCGGATTGGAATGGGAATACGTATTCCGAAGATTGCGCCATCGCCTGCTGGCGATAGATGGAAGCTTTCCCGGCATCGCCAAGTTTTTCGGCAAAGTCGCCGAGGTAATAATAAATCATCGGCGAAATTTTGGTTTCGTCAGGCGCGGCAACCACGGATTGCGCGAGAACTTCAGCGCCATCGCTCCATAGGCCGGCATCAGAAAACTCGGCGGCGATTTCCTGTGCGGTGGCGGGAAACTCATTGAGGGTTTTGAACAACTGGCTCGCGGAGGATTTGTCGCGGGTGAGCAGCCATTGCTCGGTCATGAGTCGGACGTCGAGCGGGTCAGTCTTGTTCTGCGCGAATTTGAGAACTTCTTCCGCTTCCTTCAGGCGGCCAAGATGCCGCAGCGCGGAAACTTTCAGGCCGTAGGCGCGGACATTGAGCGCGTTGGCATCAAGCGAACTGTTCGCGTAATTCAGCGCGGCACCGAAATCCCCGCGCGCCGAGGCGATTTCCGCGAGCGAGAAATACGTGGGCGATTTCCATTCCTGGCTCCACGCGGCCTTGTAAAAGGTGTCGAACGCCTCGTCTGTTTTCCCCTGCGCCGCGAGCGCGACGCCGAGGTAGTAGAGCGGCTCGGCATTTTTCGGCGTGGTGTATTTCGCGGTGAGCCGGTCCAGCGCCTTGCGGAAATGCTGCTCGGCATCAGCGAACTTCGCGTTGCGCAAATCGAGCAAACCCAAACCCGTGTTCGCCTCGGTGTCGCCCGGATCGCGTTTCAAAACTTCATCCCAATACGGATCGGCGTCCAGCTTGGGATCGTGGAACTGGTCTATGCGCAGTCCGGCTAGATAAAGTTCCTCGTCGTTGGTGAATGTATCCGGCGCGGGCGACGGCGTGACAACGGCGGGCCGCGGCACGGGCGTCAGACGCACCGGCGAATAGGCAACGAGTTCACGCTCATCCACGGAGAGCGAGGCACGCACGTCGTGTTCATCCACACCGGCGGGAACGGCGACCTGATTTGTGTAGGGCTTGGCTGGATTGATGGAAATGTTTTCTTCCAAAACCGTTTTATCGCCTGCCGTGAGCCGCACGGTCGCGTGGGAAAATTCCTTTGTCGTGCAGAAGCCAAACCTGGCCGTGCCGTTTGTCACTTCAAGGTTCACGGCGGCTTCGAGGTTTGCATTTTTGACGCCGCCGATGTCGCGGAACGGATACCAGTTCATCGTGAAGGAGCGTTCCTCGAACGGTTGCAACCACGAATAATCCGGCTGGTTGTCCGAATAGGCGCCGACCATCAATTCGATATACGGGCCGTCGGTGTCGGTGAGGATGTTGTCCCACATCTTGCCGCGCGGGCCGTTGCCCCATGTCCAGAATTTTTTGCCGGGCACGATGTGATGATCGGCGATGCTCATCGTGCCGGCGTTTTTGCCATGGTCGTAACCGGCGTAAAAATCGTCCGTATAATTCCATGCGAACATGGAATTGGCGCTTTGATGGTTCTTATACCAGCTCACGTCCGTGCCCGCGCCGAAATCCGTGCCGTTGTAATGTCCGCTGGCAATCGGCCATGCCGCAAAATCGCGCTTGAAATGATACGTCACCCACTGCGTGTCGGGCGGGAATATGATCTGGTAATTGTCGTTGGCGTTCACGGCCACGTTCGCAAAACACAGCATCGAATTCGGGAGCGGCGTGCGGTTGATGATGCGCACGGAGCATTCGAGCACCGAACTGCCCGGTCGCAGCGTGTAGCCGACCGCCCATGTCATGCGCTGGCGCACCTCCAGTTCGCCCACCCAGACGGTCTTGCTGCCGTCGGGGTTCGACTCCATGCGGTATTGCACCGGCAGGAACGTGCTGGCGCGGTGATGATGCGGGATGTTCCATTCGATGCCGCCGGAAATCCACGCGCCGATCAGCCCGATGAGCGCGGGCTTGATGACGTGCTGGTGATAGACGAAATCGTAGTTGTCCGTCTTGTCCACCGCCGAGAAAAGTTTTCCGCCGATCTCCGGCGCGATGCCGACCTTGATGTATTTGTTTTCCAGATAAACCAGATGATACGACTGCTCGCTGCGGATGTTGGTGAGGTTGTCGTAAAGCGGATACGGATAGATGCGTCCCTCCGCGCCCTGCGAATCGCGCCCAAAATAAAACATCGGGTTCGGTTCCGGCGGGCCGGACTTGTAGGTCGGTATGACCTCGTCCGTCTCGCTCAGCTTTACGGAGTCGGCGCAGGCCGTTCGCGGCTGGAGCGGAATTGCGACGGCAAAAACTCCCGCCATCAAACTAAACAATCGTCGGTTCATAATTCAAACAGGTTGAGGACTGGCACGGCTGATTTATTGGATGGCCGGTATCCCGAGCTGCGAGGCTTCGTTGGGCGTGCCGACATCCGACGTCCTGGCCAGCCGGTCCGTCGGCGGGATTTTCCCCGAATGAATGTCCAGCAGCCGCGCGTGCGTCAACTTCGCGGCCTCCACCAGTTCATTGTAGGGCTGGTCGGTCACATTCACCCAGCCGATGTTGTAATTCTCCCCGTCCGGCCTCCCGGTCACGGGCTCGTCTATCCACTCGAACCAGTGAGTGCCGATCACTTCAGGATGCGCCGCCGCATGCTCTACATAATAACGATACGCCTGGCCGCGCTCCTCCTGGTTCATCGCCTGCACCAGCCCCGGCGCCATGCCGCGACCCGGCACGCCGATGTGAAATTCCCCCAGTAGCAGCGGCTTGTGCAACAGCGAATAAATCTTCGCAAGATATTCCGGCGGCGGCTCGAAGCGATACTTGTTCAGGCTGTAAACATCGAAATCCTTTGCCAGCACGATGACATAATCCGGCGGCGTCCCGCCAAAACGGATGCCGAGGTTGAGATGATTCGGGTCCGCCTTCTTCACCGCCTTGTTGATGACCGAGAGATAGCGCGCAAACGCGTCGAGTACAAGCTGGCGCCGGATCTCCGGCGTGTCGCCCTTGGCCAGCGCGGCCTTAAAATGCTTTTGCATCTCGGATGGCGCTCCCTGCAGCACCAGGTCAACAAACTGGCTTTCCCGGCCCGGCCATGGCGGTTCGTTGCCGATGAAATAGCCCAGCATGTAGGGATCATTCTTGTGCGGCCCAAGCTGGCGCACCGCCTCCGCATTCACCATCTTCGGAAAGCTCGCCGCATACACGTCCGGCAATCCCATGATGTTGTTGCTCGTCTGGAACCCGCGCAGATAATTCACATACGGCTTGTTGAGCGGCGTCTTGTCCAGCACATCGCTCAGCCCCGTGCCGTAGGTGGTGTTGAGACCCCACGCATCAAACCGCTCCGCCGTGAGCCGCGCCCAGTTCGTGCGCCACTCGTCCCCGTAACGGCGCTGGATGTTCGAACCATAGAAATTCACCTGCCTGCCCTCCGCCTTGTCGGTTCCCGGCATCTTGACCGGACCATTGGTCATTCCCGGCAGCGCCCCGGGCAGGGTGGCATAATAATCTTCCCGCCCCGTCACCCGCGTTCCCGCGCCCACACCCACGCCGTTCACGCCGGTCGAATAAAACAGATGTCCGGCCGGATCCACAAACCACCAGCGCCCGTCAATCTCCTGCACCCGGAAAAATCCCGTCGCCTTCTCCTTCGTATCCGCAAACCCGCCGTAAATGTCCCGGCCGGCAAGTGTGCCGTCCGCCTTCAGCGCGTCGGCCTCCGCAGCCCACGATTTTTTCAAATCCTCCTCCGAATGCGCCTTGCCCGGCCATTCCGCATGGGCATATTGGCCAAACTCGTCTATGAGCGGCTTGCCCTCCAGCACATCATCACCCGGATCATTTATGGCCAGCGTCACCGACCGGATTTCCAGCGTCGGCGCGCCCACCGGATAACGCATCGTCACGCTCATGCCCTGCACATTCGTCACCGGCCCATACCCGCCCGACTCGATGTTGATCCAGTAGGAATTGCGCGGCTGGTTCACCGTCGCCGCCAGGTCCGAACCGTTCCCCAGTCCCTGCCGGTAATACCGCAGCGGTATGGACGCCCGCACCCACACGCCCGCAAACGGATGGATCCGCTTGGAAACCGGTTTGGGCGTCATCTCCAGATTCAGCTCAAACCGTTCGCTGGACGATGCACGGTATTCCACCACCAGATAATTAAATCCCGTCCAGTCGGAGGGCAGGGCAGGGTTGATTTCCTTCAACGACCATTCGTGCGTGGAAACCGGCTGATCGAACGTCACCGATTTGATTTCCTCCTGCGCCATGGCGGGAATAGTAAGTGCGCAGGCCAAAGCCAGGGCAGGGAAGTGGTTCATGCGATTGTTTTACAGCCCCGCCGCCGCTTCATCAACATAAAAATGGGTGGGTGAATGAGTGGGTCAATCTCCCAACCGACCGTGATGATCAGAAATCCTCCTCGTTCCAGGTAGGGACTGGCGCGCTGCGCCGTCCCCGCCCGTCAGCGCTGCGAGGGCGGAACGGATACCCAAATCTGGACGGCCATTGCCGTCTATCTGCTCGTCGCAATTTTGAAAAAACGTCTGCATCTGGAGGCCAGCCTCTACACAATTCTACAGATCTTGAGCCTGACGCTCTTCGAGAAAATGCCCCTTTCACAGGCGCTTTCTCAGCTGCCACCACCAATCCCACCAGCCGACCCGCAAAACCATCAATGTTTACCGGGTTTCTAAACCGGACAGTTGTGATTTCTTATCATTAATCTGGCTGGACAAGATTTGGTGGCTGGCGTATCAAGACCGCTGGTTCAGACTAATATACAACCCAAAACGACCTGAATTATGGACAATGAAACAACCATTCCGTCTTATCTGACCCAGCCGAACATAACCATCAATTCGGATCAACTCCGGGATCCCAAGGAAAAAACCGCATTGGTATGGCTATACATCGCATCCTTTCCTGTATGGATTGTCCTGATTCTCTGGATCGTCAGCACATTTGGCATCGTATTGATTGTCATCGGCATACTTGAGCTGTTGCATCTCATGGGTCGGTTGTGGTTTGCAGCCCATCTCAAGACCAATGCTGTGCGGGTGTCCGAAACTCAGTTGCAGGAAGTCTTCCGCATTGCGCAGGCAAGCTGCGAAAAGCTCGGCATGGAGATGCCCGACGTCTATGTGATTCAGGAGAACGCGTGGAATTCCATCGCCACCAAGATTTTCGGACGGCGGATGGTCGTGCTTTATTCGGGGGCTGTGGATTCCATCCTGCTCAAGGGCGACCTGCAGCAGTTGTCGTGGCTCGTCGGCCATGAACTCGGACATCATTGGGCGGGACACCTGAACATCAGCCAGAAGCTCGCCAAAATGGGCGGCTGGCTCATCTGGGTGAACCTCTGGCATTCCTGACGCTCGGAATTCACCTGCGACCGGGTCGGCCTGTATTGTTCGGGAAGTTTGAAAGCCAGCCAGCTTGCCCTCATCAACGCCACCGTCGGTGCGCAACTGGCCGGTCGTGTCAACATTGGCGAGGCAAAGAAACAATGGCGCGAGCATAGCGGGGAATTCTTCGTGAAATACCGCACACTTTACAGCACGCATCCGCATTTGCTGGCGCGGCTGGATTTTCTTACCAACGCCGCGTCGGAATTCGGCATTCTCAACTGACGATCTAACGCGCATTCCGCGCGGTTCGCATTTAAACCGTTTTGACTGCACGCCGCGATTTGCGGAAAAGCACGTTGCTGAAGTTCATCCGGCTTTCATGGTAGGGTTTTACCCCATGGAAACGGGTCAGGTTTTCGCCTAGAGTGACCGCATATGGACTGCCATGAAAAAATCAACCGAGCATCTCTCAACTTCCTCAGCGGCCTGATTTGTTTCACCGGACAATTAATTTTATGAAGACGATCAACATTGGGATGCTGCTGTCGCTTGCGGTTGCAGGCAAGGTTGCCGTTTTGAATGCTTCCGGACAACCGGTTGAGATCAAAACCCAGGCGGTCACACCCGGTTATCCATCCACGCCGGCAACGCCGCACGACACCAATCATCTGTGGACGTTTACCAATCGCGAGCCGGTGTTCACCAACCAGCCGGCTTTTTTAACCAACCATGTGACACAGTACGCAAATTGACCCGGCTCCCAGGAATTATCACTTATGACAATACTTGAAATCAAAGGCGATTGGAACATCGCCAAGGGCAAGCTCAAACAGAAATGGGCCGCGCTCACGGATGATGATCTCCGCTTTGCCGAAGGCAGGTCGGATGAAGTCATCGGACACATCCAGAAGCGAACCGGCGAAGCCCGCGAAGCCATCGAAAAAGCCATCAAGGAACTCTTCGCCGACGGCGGATGAGAGGTCGTGCAGCTGTAAAAGGGCATGGGGAGAACACCCCATGGAACGGCATGGTTCATGGGCTTAAAATGCTGAACATGAAACCAAAAAGCAGAAAGAGATACCTGACATTCGGAGAATTCGTGGCGCATGTCTATGATGTCTGGGGCGAACGCAAGGGCAGGGGAATTGTGCATCTGGCCATCAAGACGCACCTGATTGAATTTAACGGCGATAAGCGCTTTGTCATTTCCTGATGCCCGCGCAATAAACATGCATGCAGGGCGCATGGAATCTTCAACGTCCGGATTAAACGGGATTTCATTGATGCAGGAGTAGGCCAGAGTATGCACGGAGGAAGCCGGAGCCGGCATCATTCATTTCTTACGGCACCCGGACGACCTTTTTATCCGGTGAATGCCTTCTAATTTTCATCCGTTTTATGTGCCGCCAGCAAGATCGCGTCGGCGAGTTGTTGAGGTGTCCATTGGTTGCCGTCTAATTGCCGGAAGATGCGTCCCTGGGGATCGAGCACAACAGTCCGCAAATTATGTGACATGATGTTGTCGCCCTCGCGCATGATCATCAAGTCCAGGCGTGGTGCAAGGCCGGACAGGGTGTTGGTGGACGCGACGGCAAACATCCAGTGGTTTGTGTCACCGTTGCGATATGCATTTGCGTAGGCTGAAAGCATTTCAGGGCTGTCAAACCCGGGATCGAAGGAAATGGAGAGCAACTGCCAGCTGGCCGGTGCATTGGTTGCCGCCAAAAGCAGCTTTCGCGTCTCGGAAAAGTTTTTGCTCATGCGCTGGCAATAATCCGGCAGCGGACAACGAGAAAAAAAGAAGGTGAACGCCACCGCTTTCCCCCGGAAGTCAGAAAGGTGAATTGTGCTCCCATCTTCGCCCATGAATGCGCAGTCCGGCAGCAAATCGCCCGGCTTGAGCTCGACGGATTGATAATGAATTATAAAAGTGTTGTTCGTCACGTCTTCAATTTCATGGGCGATGAAATGCACGCCTTCAATCCAGGAATTGTTTTCGCCCACGACCAGCTTGAAGGTGATTTGATCTGACGGAGAAATGCCGACGAGTTCGTTGGTGTCTTTGACGTTGAATTCCATGGTCATCGCTCCCATGTAACCGGGAATGGCTTCATGCTGGATGGTGGCCTTGAGCCTGTCATCCGTGATCTGTCGGACAACACCCCGCACGTCGAATGTCTTTACGCCTTTCTGGCCGGCCTCCGGCGCGGCCTCAAGCCGGCAACCGGCTATGATGAGTAAAATGACAATGAAAATATTCAGGCGTTTCATAAATTCAATTCCGCAAATGGTTGATTTCATCGACCACGGCAGTTGCCGTACCATCATTCAACCCGTCGAAATAGCCGCGCACCTTGCCGTGCGAATCCACGAGGGCGATGCGTTCGGTGTGGGTGAAATTGCCGGGCATATAATTGAAGGGGTCATTCAAATCCTGCGCGAGAAAACTGTTGCCGATCAAATCATACAGCGTGGCCTTGTCGCCGGTCAGCAGAAGCCAGCGGTTGGTGTCCGCGCCGAATCGTTCACTGTATTTTGCCAGGGCGTCAACCGTGTCATCGCGTGGGTCAACCGTCAGCGACACGAGCTTCACGTCCGGCTGGTTTGTCGTGAGCTGCTGGATTTGCGCCATGCAGCGGTTGACCACGGGACAGGTCAATGAACAGCTCGTGTATAAAAAATCCACCACCAGAATTTTGCCGGTCAGATCCGACTGTGTCACGCTGCGTCCTGTGCGGTCGGTGAGCGAGAAATCAATCAGTTGGCGCGGATGATCGGGCGATATGAGATGGGGAGCCGAATCTTCCGCCGCCTTCCCCGAATCCTTTTCACGCTTGTTCAAGGTATACATCAAAAGAAAAAAGCCAGTTCCAAAAATCAACGACATGGTGATGGCGACGATTAAAAACAGTCGCTCGTCGTTGCTCTCTTTGGAACTGGCTGGTCTGGACATGCTCAGATCAAAACATATAGCTCATGCTGACCTTGAACAAGGCCTGCGCGGCGAGTTGATTGCCGGTGAAGTCTTGATAAACCGGAATTTCCACGTCCGCATAAACTTTCACCGGATGAATATGAAATTCGATTCCCGGTGAAAGCAAAATGCGCTCATAGCCGGAGTTGTCTGGATTTGCGTTGTCTCCGTTGTCATGGCCCCGGTAGGAGGCAATCACCTGCGCCACCGGTGAAATCCTCACGCGACCGAGCGAGAATCCCTTGTAATCAATTCCAGCCGCCGTGTCGAGTTCGACGCTTGGACGATAGGATTGTTGAATCAGCACCGGCACGTCCAGCAACCCCTGCACAAACCAGTCCCATTTTTCATCCTTCGTGATGTTGCCACGATAAAAACCGCCGAGGAGAACATCCGTGCTGCCGGTCCCGATTTCGCTGTCGCGATCAACATCGCCCCAAGCATTGTTGTAGTTCCAGTTGCCGGTCGGCAGCTTGACACCGAAATCCACGCCTGCGGACTTGTCCGCAAAGAACCCGGTGTAAATGCCTTCCAGCCGGATGTCGCCCAGCGACGCCCAGTCGACGCTTGCCGTCGAAACACCCGGGTTTGCGGCGTTCGGATTTGCGGTGACGGTCGTGAATTTGCGGTAATCGTAAGGCAATTCCACCTGCGCGCCCCAGTTGTTGTTGAACATGTATTGGAGACCGAACGTGGTGAAATACGTCTCAATCCCCTTGTCGCCATTGTTTGCCGACGGTGCCTGAGATGTGCCGCTCCAATTGCGGTTTTGATCCTGATAATCGGCTTGGAAATAAGCTATCCCGTTGTCCCCGGCCGTCGGAAACATCGAGCTTGTTGCCACATCAAAAACACCGCATCCGCACGCGCACGCGTGAACCATGCCAGGCGTGAGCATTCCAACCAACAAACTACAACCGACTTTTACAACTGCTGAATTTTTTATATTGTTCTTCATAATTTAATTTCAATATTGCGAGAACGCACAACGGCGCTCTCAAAGTTAAAGGGAAAACCAACCAGTCCGTGTCAACTGGACGCGGACAACCAAACTGCGATTGAATCAGGCGATGAATCCGCGTGGCGGCTGAAGCAGCGGTTTTTGGGAGAATGATTTTGCGGAGAAACTTTCCAGCGGCAAAAGTTCAAATTGCGACGGCGCGACTAGGACGAAATTGTCATTCATCGGCGGGAATTCCAGTTTTGGTGCTGGCGAGACGGCTTCGGATTTTTTCTCGGACTTTTTTTCGGCGGCGATGGCCTGGCAAATCGGGCAGGGGTGCCGGCCGTCAAATGTCATTGTCACCGCATCGTGAAAGGAGTTTGTATGAAGGTTGTCCGCGAGCATCGTCGTCCACGCGACAGATTGCAGCAATGCCCAGTGCGCGCCCGTTGTTGCAACAAGCGTGGCAATCACCAAAAATTTGCCAATCCGAACAATCACCGGGGAACTATCTGGAATAGCTCCCGCCAAGTCAAGGTAGGAGGGCTTGAATGGTGCGTGGGTTATCAATCCAACAGGGTGTCGGTGCTGCAACGCCAGTTTTGACCGCGAATGACACGAACCACCTGAGAATGGTATTGAATCCTTAATGCTCGGATTCGCCTGGGTTTTCAGGGATGCCCGGGTCGTCCAGAACTTGCACGGCGGAGACGGAGCCGGCATCCTTCCAATCTTGCAGCACCCAGACAACTTTTTTGTCCGGGGTGACTTCCACCATTTGCGGGCCTTTGCCCACGTTGCCACGGGAGGTGAAGATGGTGTTTCCGTTGGCCAGCCGGGTGCAGCTCTGCGGCGCGGAGGTGAACCGGTATTCCGGCGGCAGGTTGGTGCTGTCGAATTCCCAAACAGTCTCGCCATTGGGATTGACTTCGCGCGTGAGGCTGTCGTGCTCATCGGTGATGAGGGTGTTGCCATTCTTGAGCCGGAGGGCGGCCCACGGCGAGCGGATGGAATAGCTCCAGATTTTGTTGAAATTCTTGTCGTATTCCACCACGTTGCTCA
>Ga0302282_1000753_pt1 | contig 24352 bp, 25 predicted proteins | sample III_Fen_E1_3_FD_198763 | JGI IMG/M metagenome (GOLD analysis project Ga0302282, IMG submission 198763) | Peat permafrost microbial communities from Stordalen Mire near Abisko, Sweden - III_Fen_E1_3 | ecosystem: Environmental > Terrestrial > Soil > Wetlands > Permafrost | place: Sweden: Abisko... | reverse complement strand
GGAGGTCGAGTAGCTCAGTTGGTAGAGCGCGCGCCTGAAAAGCGTGAGGTCACCGGATCGACGCCGGTCTCGACCACCAACCGGTCGTCTTCGGGAGAATTCCTTGAGGCGACCGTCTTCATTTTCGCAGTGCCCGCACCGCGACGCGCGCGTGGCGGGCACTGCGAGTTACCCGCCAGGGCCCGACCGAAACGAGGTTTCGTCGCAGCGCCCGAAGGGCGATCTCGTGCTCACCTATCTTCGCGTGCACGAGACCCAGCGGTTCAATGCGGGCCACGACCGACGAACCGTAGCAGCGTTCGACCAAATAGACGCTCACCATGGAATCTCGTCGCGTACTCGCGCGAGCGGAACGGTAGAAGTACCGTTGCGCGGGTTCGAAGTCATTGTCCATCGACGAAACCTAACGACGGGGTGTGACGACCCGTGGCACAATGGCACCAAACCGGGAGGACAATGAACGATATTCCACACGTCGCACCCAGCTTCGCCGCCCAACCCACGGGCGTGGCCTGGCCCACCGAGAGTTGGCCGCGCGCGAACACCCTCTCGCGGCGACTCGAACAGGTGATTGACGAGGCATTCGTCACCGAGGACCTTCAGATCACTAACGCGGTCATCGTGGTCCAAGGTGGCAAAGTCCTCGCAGAACGCTACGCCGGCGTCCAGGAGTTCTTCGATCGCCCGCCCGAACCCATTGACGCGAGCAGTCAACTGCTGTCGTGGTCGATGGCCAAGTCGCACCTGCACATGATCCTCGGCACGCTCGTCGACGAAGGCCTGCTCGATCCCGAGGCACGAGCGCCGGTGCACGAATGGGCCGACCCCCACGACCCGCGTCACGCCATACGGCTGAAGGACCTTCTGTCGATGCGTGACGGGCTCGCGTTCATCGAGAACTACGAAATCGGCCAGGTGAGCCACGTCATCGAGATGCTCTTCGGTGAGGGCAAGCAGGACATGGCGGGGTTCACGGCGGCGCTTCCACTCGCTCACGAACCTGACACGTTCTTCAACTATTCGAGCGGCACGACCAACGTGCTCAGTCGCATCGTCGCGGACCAGGTGGGCTACGCCGACAAGTACGACGGCTACCTCCATCGGCGTCTCTTCGACCGCATCGGTATGGCGAGCGCGGTCGCCACGTTCGATCCCACCGGCGTGTTCGTTGCGTCGAGTTACCTACACGCCAACGCGCTCGACTTCGCCAAGTTCGGACTGCTCTACCTACGCGGCGGCGAGTGGGACGGCGAGCAGCTCATTTCGCGCGAGTGGGCTGGTACAGCCCAAGTACCGCTCAGCAAGGACCCCGACAGCGATTCGTTCTACTCGTGGCAGTGGTGGGTCACCGGCGACCACTACGGAACGTACTGGGCGAGCGGCTACGAAGGGCAGATGATCAGCGTCGCCCCGGGCCTCGATGCCCTGGTACTTCGCTTCGGGCACACCCCCGAGGAAAACTATCCCCAACTCGGCCAGTGGCGCACGAGGGTCCTCGACGTTCTCGCGCGAGAGGCTCAGGCGCCCTCATAGGAGAAACCCAGGTCCGGCGCGCTGAACAACGCGTCAAAGACCAGACCTTCCTTCGCCGCCATGTCACCAACGGTGCCGCCACGGTCCACGACCGCGAGCAGGAGGACCACCTGGGCACCGAAGTCCTGGACCACTTTCGCCGCCTCGAGCAGACTCGTACCCCGGGTGACGGTGTCCTCGGTGATCACGACGTGGTCGCCGACCTCGAGCGCGCCAGCGACGCGTCCACCGCCGCCGTGGTCCTTCACTTCTTTTCGAACGCTGAAGGCGCGCAGCAGCCGCCCTCGCGTCGCCGCCACTCCCGCGGTGATGAACGACACGCCATCGGCACCCATGGTGAGACCGCCAATGGCGGTGGCGTCGAAGGGAATCTTCTCCAAAAGCAACGTCGCCACGTCGACCATGATCTCGGGCGAGCAGATCGTCTGTTTGGAATCAATGAACCACGACGACGTGCGTCCGGACTTCAACGTGAAATCCCCGCGTCGTACCGAATGAGTCTCCAGGTGCTCGAGCACACGGCTTCGCGCCTCGCTCACGTAAGCACCACCGATCCCGAACCACTTCGGATGTTGCCGATCACCGTTGCGCTGATGCCGTGGGCGCGCGCCACTTCGACCGCGGTGTCGGTGTCGTCCGCGTCGACCACGACCACCATCCCTAACCCGCAGTTGAATACTCGCACCATCTCGTCGGCGCTCACCTGACCACGGCGCTGAATCTCGAAGAAGATCTCCGGGGTCTCGAAGGCGTCGAGGTGGATCACGGCGTCGCGCGTGGGCGGCACGATGCGCACGACGTTGCCCATGATGCCCCCGCCGGTGATGTGCGCCGCCGCGCGTACGCCATCGCCCATCTTCTTTCGCATCTCGGTGACGGCGGGAGCGTAAATTACTGACGGCAGCAGCAGTTCGTCACCGAGCGAGCGCGACGCGCACTCGAACGCGGGGCGCGAGAGTGCGTCCGGACCGTCTATCAGGACTTTTCGAGCGAGTGAGTAGCCGTTCGAGCGTAGTCCCGGGGACCCGAAGCCGATGATCGCGTCGCCCTTGTGCACTCGGTGCACACCGAGCTCGTGTCCGCGTTCGAGCACCCCCACGACGAATCCCGCTACGTCCAAGTCGTCGGGATGCATGACGTCACCGTGTTCGGCGGTCTCACCACCCAATAGCGCAATGTTGGCGTTGCGACAGCCTTCGGCGATGCCGGTCACCAACTCCTCGAGTCGCTCGGGATCGAGCGCACCCACCGCCACGTAATCGAGCATAAAGAGCGGTTCGGCCCCCACGCAGGCGAGGTCGTCGACGAGCATGGCCACGAGGTCGCGACCTACGGTGTCGTAGCGGCCCATCTGGCGCGCCACCTCGAGCTTGGTACCCACGCCATCGGTCGAAGCGACGAGCACGGGATCCTTCATCTTGGTGATGTTGAGCGCGAACATGCCCGCGAAACCACCGATCCCGCCGAGAACCTCGGAGCGCTTCGTGCTGTCGACGGCACCCTTGATGCGCTGGACCGCTTGATCTCCCGCCTCGATCGATACACCCGCCGCCTGGTAGGTCAGGCCGCCCGAGGGCTGTTCGAGCAAACGGCTCACCAACGACCCCCGCTCGCCCCGAGTGCGACCGGGGTGGGTGCGGGATAGTTACCGGTGAGACACGCGTCACAGCACTCCCCGTCGAGTTGGATCGCGCTTCGAAGGTTCGCCAACGTTATGAACTCCAGCGTGTCCGAACCAATGAACGCGTTCATCTCGGGAATCGAATTGTTCGCCGCCAACAAATCGTCGCGCGTGGGCGTATCGATGCCGAAGTAGCAAGGCCACATGAACGGCGGCGAGGAGATCCGCAGGTGCACTTCCTTCGCGCCGGCGTCGCGCAGCATCTTCACGAGTGCCTGGGTCGTCGTGCCGCGCACGATCGAGTCGTCCACGACGATGAGGCGCTGACCTTCGATGTTCTCACGCAGCGGATTCAACTTGCGCCGAACGCTCGCCGCCCGCTTGTTCTGGTCGGGTGCGATGAAGGTTCGCCCGATGTAGCGGTTCTTTACCAGTCCGTAGCCAAAGGGAATACCCGACGCCTTCGCGTAACCCTCGGCTGCGGGCACGCCCGAGTCCGGGACCCCCATGACGATGTCCGCTTCCACGTGGGACTGGCCCGCGAGCAGTTCGCCCATGCGTCGTCTCGTCGTGTGAACCTGGTGGCCCATGAGATAGGTGTCGGGACGCGCGAAGTAGACGAACTCGAAGATACACAGCTTCTGCTTCTCGCCCGCCGGTTCGAGCAGTTGGGTCGAGGTGACGCCCTCGTTGGTGATCGTGAGCATCTCGCCCGGTTGGATCTCACGCACGAATGACGCGCCGATCACGTCGAGGGCCGGCGACTCAGAAGCGACGACCCACCCTTCGGGAGCGTCCTCCGCGCCGAGGCGACCGAGGCACAGCGGACGGAATCCGTAGGGGTCACGCACCGCGTGAATGGCGTTCGCCTCGAGGATCACCATCGAGAAGGCGCCCTCGGCGATCGAGAGCACGATCGACAGGGCTTGGGCGAGCGTGTGGCCGTTCTCTACTTCGCGCGCGAGTAGTTCAGCCACGAGGTCCGAGTCCGAGAGCATCGAGGTCACCTGGATGCCTGCCTTGTCCGCGAGCTCCGAGGTATTGGTCAGATTGCCGTTGTGCGCGATCGCGAACCCGGATGCTCCCGCGGAACGAAACACCGGTTGTGCCGCCGTCCAGTTCGCCGATCCCGACGTGGAATAGCGGGTATGTCCGATGACGAGCGATCCGGCGAGCGCGCGCAGGGTCGTGTCGGCGAAGACGTGGCTGACGAGCCCGTTGTCCTTAACGACCGTTATCTGCTGATTGTTGAAAGTAGCCATTCCGGCGGATTCCTGCCCGCGGTGTTGGAGCGCATACAGCGAGTCGTAACAAAGGTGTGCGACGCCTCGTCCCGGAGCAACTATCCCAACGACGCCGCAAGCTTCTTTCATGCCTTCTCCACTGTAGGGGTCAGGAATTGAAGAGGCACTGGGACATTCTCGCACAGCCACCAGAGCACTTGGCGCTACCTAGATACGCTGGGTCCGTGATTGACCTGCACACGCACTCAAATTTTTCCGACGGATCTGACACGCCGACCGAACTGGCCCAAAAGGCGTACGAGTTGGGTATTTCGGCGATCGCCCTCACCGACCACGACACGACGGCCAGCTACCCCCAGATGAGCGAGGCTTGCGAGAGGTTCGGCGTCGAGCTCGTCAGCGGCGTCGAGGTTTCCCTGCGAGACAACGAGTTCCCCAAGCAGCGCCCCGACGGGTCCGTGGGGCCGCGTAGCGTGCACGTCCTCGCGTATTTCGTGCCCCTGGCCCCCGAGCACCCGCTTCAACAGACGCTGGCCTCACTGCGTCACGACCGCGACGTGCGAAACGTGGCCCTCGTAAAGGTGCTCAACGACAAGGGCTTTGACCGACTCACAATTGACTACCTCGCCCTGCTCGCGGGCAACGTCCATTCGATAGGGCGGCCCCACTTCGCTCGCGCGATGTTCGAACTCCATCCCGAGATCGTGGGCGAACGTACCGACGAGGGATGGAACGGCGTCTTCATCGAGTGGCTGGGTACCGAAGGAAAAGCCTACGTGCCAAAGACCAGCATGGCGATAGAGGAGTTCGTCGACGCGGCGAAGGGCTCGTCGACCGTGCTCTCCATTGCCCATCCGCTCGTGAACTACGTCGATTCCATGAACACCACGGCCATCGTCGCCACGATGCCCAAGGTGATGGCGTCACTGCGCGAGCGCGGGTTCCACGGCGTCGAGGCTTATTACGGCAGCTCGTCCCAAGCCCTGCGCTCGTTGATGGTGAAACTAACCCGCGACGCGGGCATGATTCCCACGGGGGGCTCGGACTACCACGGCAGCTACAAGAGCGACGTGACTCTCGGCTTCGGAAAGACCGGTGACCTTCGCGTTCCTAACGAAATCCTCGACGAGCTGAAGGCGCTCGCTTAGCCCGCGTCGGCGAGGGCGTCTTCGAGCGCGCACCGGCGTCGACGGGCTATATCTTCGACCTTTAGTTCAATGGCTTTGCCGATGTGCAGCGTCGTGCCACCCACCCGTCCGATCTCCTCGACGGCCACGCCCGCCATCACGGCACGCGCGATGAAACGCTCGAGATTATTGGTCGTCATGACGAAACGACCCGGGAATTCCGCGAACAACTCCGCGTGTCCTTCGAGTTCAAAAACGTTGGCACCGAGACCGGTCGCACTGGCCATCTCCGCGAGCGCCGTGGCGAGACCGCCCGATCCCACGTCGTGCACCGCGGTGACGTCACTGGCGACACCCGCACAGATACCCGTTATCTCGCGAGCCACGAACTCAAAGACCTTCTTGAGCGTCGCGCCCTCGAACGGCGTGACGTTGCCTCCTCGACGACCTCGGCGAGTGGCCCAGCGCGTACCGGCGAGGGGAAAGGGCACCTCTCCCGGGGCGCGGCGCGTTCCCACGAGCACGACGGCGTCGCCCTCGCGCCAGTTCCAGCCCGGCGGGGGCGCGACGAGCGACTCGAGCACGCCCAACAGACCCACGACCGGCGTCGGATCGATGTCGTTGCCACCGCTTTCGTTGTAGAGCGACACGTTGCCACCCACGACGGGAATCTCCAGGGCCAGACACGCCTCAGCCATGCCGTCGATCGACTCCGAGAGCTGCCACATCACTTCGGGGTGCTCGGGATTGCCGAAGTTCAGGCAGTTCACGAGCGCCTTCGGTGTCGCTCCCACACAAGCCAGGTTGGCCACTGCCTCGGCGACCGTGAGGGCGGTGCCCACGCGCGGGTCGAGCGCGCACCAGCGAGGGTTCGAGTCCGTCGAAAGGGCGATGCCGCGCTCGGACCTCGGCAGGCCCGGCCCCGCCAGTCGTAGCAACGACGCGTCACGTCCCGGACCAACCACCGTGTTAAGGAACAGTTGCGAGTCGTACTGACGGTAGACCCACGCCGGATCCACCAACATCGAAAGCAGGTCATCGTCGGGCGAGCCCGCCGGCTCGTCGAAGGTCGGATCGTCCTCGTGCACTGCGTCGAGTGACGCCGGGCGCTGGCGCGGCCGATCGTAGAGCGGCGCCTCGTCGGCGAGTGATTTCGCGGGTACCTCACCGAGGATCTCGCCGTCAAAACCCCGTCTGATGCGCAACATCCCCACCGAGTTGCCGTTCGAGTCGAGGTTCGGCTCGACGACGTGACCCACGACGCTCGCACGAACCTCCCACTTCGCGCACAGCTCGGCGAGTTCCTCCCAGTTCTCTGGGGTGATGATCGCGAGCATTCGTTCCTGGCTCTCCGAAGTCATGATCTCAAAAGGCTGCATACCCTCTTCTCGCAGGGGCACCGCCGTGATGTCCACGTCCATCCCGACGCCGCCCCTCGCTGCGGTCTCGCTCGTTGCGCACACGAGACCCGCACCACCGAGGTCTTGGATCCCGACGACCAGTCCACGGTCCAGCAGTTCCAGGCACGCTTCAATGAGGCGCTTCTCCTCGTAGGGGTCGCCCACCTGAACGCTCGGTCGTTTGGCGTCATCGAGTGATGCCGCACCGTCTTCACCACTGAATCCCGCCGAGGCGAGCACCGAGACGCCGCCGATGCCGTCACGACCGGTGGAAGAGCCAAGCAATACCGCAAGGTTGCCAACGCCCGAAGCGACCCCGAGCACGAGGCGATTCGTCGGCAGGGCACCGCAACACAGCACGTTCACCAAGGGGTTCGACGAGTAGCACTCGTCGAAGGTCAATTCGCCACCCACCGTCGGCACGCCCACGGAGTTCCCGTAACCCGAGATGCCCGAAACGACACCTTCGACGAGCCAGCGCTGTCGCGCGTCGCTCAGACTCCCAAAGAAGAGCGGGTCCATGACCGCGAGCGGTCGCGCACCCATGGTGAAGACGTCGCGCAGGATTCCCCCCACGCCGGTCGCGGCTCCCTGGTAGGGCTCGATCGCCGAGGGGTGGTTATGGCTCTCGATCCGAATGGCGACCGCGATCCCGTCGCCCGCGTCGATGACGCCCGCGTTCTCGCCGGGTCCCACCAGCACGTGAGCACCCTCGCTCGGGAGGCGTCGAAGGTGGATCCTCGAGGACTTATAGGAGCAATGCTCGCTCCACATCACGCCATAGAGCGCCAGTTCCAAGGGATTCGGGTCTCGTCCGAGCACACCCGTGATCTGGGTGAACTCCAAGTCCGTGAGGCCCAAAGCGCGGTGCAGGGACTCGGGGGCGCTACTCACACTTACAAACTACCCGGCCTCGCCGGCACCACCGGCCCTCGGTGGTTCGAGCTCATGCCGGTGCGACCACGTCCACCGAGAGAGCACGGTCGCCGCGAGCAGCGTGAGGATGTTAATACACAGCTCGATGACGCCGTTGGCGCCCTTGACCCAGATGCCGTGTTCGAGGTCAAAGAGCACGTCCATCGCACAAAGGTAGAAGCCCGCTCCCGAACCCACGAGCAGGAACAGCAACGCGGCTGGTGCGCGCCGACGAAGTGACGACGCGCCGCCCAGAAGACACGCGACAATGAATCCGTCAGCGAGAGGAAAGGACTGCTCGAAGTCGACGTAGACCTTTGAGTTCTCCGAGGCGACGAGTGAACGATGCGCGTACCACGCTACCCAATAGAGCACGATGATAACGGCCAGGACGTAACACGTACGTTCGACCCGACGAAGGGGATCAGGCACGTGTAACCGTCGAGCTAGTGCGCGCCCACCGGTGCGCCCACGAACCCTTCGAGCAGCACGCGTCCGTCGGCACTACCGAGCAGCGTGGACATCGCGCGCTCGGGATGGGGCATCAAACCAACGACGTTTCCCTCCACGTTCGAGACGCCCGCGATGTCGTCACGCGAACCATTGGGGTTCTCCTTGTAGCGAAGCACGATCTGGTCATTGGCGACGAGCGAGGCGAAGGTCTCGTCATCACAGGTGTACGAGCCCGAGAAGTGGTTGATGGGTATGACCATCTCCTGGCCCACCGTGGTACCTCGGGTGAGCACGGACTTGGTGGACTCGACGATCAGCGTTGTTGGCTGACAGAGAAACGTGAGCCCTCGGTTCTTTTGCAGGGCCCCGGGCAAGAGCCCCGCCTCGGTCAAGACCTGGAAACCATTGCAAATACCAAGGACTGCGCCGCCCGCGCGAGCGAACTGCGCGACCGCATCCATCACGGGCGAGAAGCGCGCCAAGGCTCCGGGGCGAAGATAATCACCGTGGGCGAAACCACCAGGAAGGATCACCCCGTCAAACCCGTCGAGGTGGGTGGCCGAATGCCAGACGAACTGCGCCTCGGCGCCCAAGGCGCTCATCGCTTCGAGGGCGTCGTACTCACAGTTCGAGCCCGGGAACACCACGACGCCAATTCGGTTCATCGTCTAGCCCTTCGTAGCGCTGCGCGCCGTCGCGTTCTCGATCACCGGATTGGACAAGAGCCGTTCTGCGAGAGCCGAGGCCATCGCCAGCGCTGATGATTCGTCCGTCGCGTCGATGTTCATGCGAAACGACTTTCCGGCTCGAACGTGGGTGACACCATTGAATCCGAGTGCCGGTAGCGCCCGTTCGATGGTGGCGCCCTCAGGATCAGCGATGCCTTCACGTAGGGTGACGTCGACGATAACTGGGTAGTTCACTTCCATTCACCGTACCATTCAGCGAGGGAATGACCGGTGACTCGTTCGTAACACGCGACGTATCGGTCCGACGTCACCTTGACAATGTCCTCGGGCACGTCCGGCGGTGGCGGAGTCCGGTCCCATTCTTTTGTCGATAGCCAATCGCGAAACGGCTGCTTGTCAAATGACGGTGGCGTCTCGCCAGCGCGGACCTGGTCGGCGGCCCACAGGCGCGAGGAATCGGGCGTCAACACCTCGTCACACACGACCAGGGCACCGTCTACGAAACCCAGTTCAAACTTCGTGTCAGCGAGCACGAGTCCAACCTTCGCGAGTGACGCGGCCGCTCGCGCGAACAGGTCCAGACAGAGCGTCTTTGCCTGGTCCAATGTCTCCTCACCGACCATGCTCGCGGCCGTCGTGAGGTCAATGTAGATGTCGTGACCCGACTCGGCCTTCGTCGAGGGCGTAAACAGGGGCGACTCGAAGGGATCGGTAAGCCTCATCCCTGATGGCAGCGCCATTCCACAGACCGTCCCCTGAGCCATGTACTCCTCGTACGCGTGACCGGCGAGTCGACCGCGCACGATGCATTCGAGCGCCATCATCTGAGCACGCCGTACCAGCATCGTGCGACCGTGCCACTGCGTCTGCTCGAGAAATCCGGGCACGAACTGATCGATCTCCTCGGGGTCACACGAAACCAGGGACGACGGCACCTGGCCCGTGAACTCACGAAGCCAGTAGTTGGTCAGTCCGGTGAGAACTCGTCCCTTCTCGGGAATCGTTTCACTCATCACGACGTCAAAGGCACTCATGCGGTCTGACGCCACCATCAGCAGATGAAACTCGTCGACTTGGTACAGGTCGCGCACCTTGCCCGAGTAGACGTGGTGTAGGTCCAGGCTCACGGCGCCCACGATAACGCGTCAAGGAAACGGCGTCGATGATGAAGTAGGCGTTGCGCATCAAAGGCCTTCTCGAGTGCATCGTTACTCAACGTGACGGCGTCGTCGCTTTCGACCACTTCGCGGAAATTTCTACGCTCCTCGAGCGCACGTCGCGCGCAGCTTTGCACGATCCGATAGGCGTCGTCGCGCGACATACCTGATTCGACGAGCGCCAGCAGCACGGACTGCGAGAAGACCAGCCCGAGCGACGTCACCGTCAGGTTCTCCAATGCACGCTCGGGGTACAGCACAAGACCAGTCGCGAGCGCGGTGGCCTTTCGCAGCATGTACACCGTCAACTGCAGCGCGTCGGGCAGCACCACCCGCTCGACGCTCGAATGCGAGATATCGCGCTCGTGCCACAGTGCGACGTCTTCGAGTCCGGCTTGTAAGTAACCCCGCAGGACACGACTGAGACCGCAGAGCCGTTCGGACAGCACGGGGTTGCGCTTGTGAGGCATCGCCGAAGAACCCTTCTGACCAGGAGCGAAGGGCTCCTCAGCCTCGCCGACCTCGCTGCGCGCGAGGAGCCGTACCTCGAGAGCGAACTGCTCGATCGAGGTCCCCAACGCCGCGCAGGCGTAGAGCAGTTCGGCGTGACGGTCCCGGGCGATCACCTGGGTGGCGGGCACGGGCACGAGACCAAGCGCGGCGCATACGTATTCTTCGACGGCGGGATCGATGTTCGAGTACGTCCCGACCGCTCCCGAGAGCTTGCCCACCGCGATAGCCGTGCGCGCACGCTGCGCTCGTTCAACGTCGCGCTGCACCTGGAGCGCGAACAGCGAGAACTTCGCGCCATAGGTGGTCGGTTCAGCGTGCATGCCGTGCGTGCGTCCGGTGATCGGCCAGTCGATCGTCTCAAAAGCGCGCACCGTGAGTGCATCTCGTAGGGCCAGCGCTTCAATGATCACGATGTCCATCGCGCGCGTGAGCGTGTAACACAGTGCGGTGTCGACAACGTCCGAGGAAGTCAGGCCGTAGTGGATCCACGCGCCCTCGGGCATGCCGACATGCGACTGCACGACGTCAACGAACGCGGCCGTATCGTGATTGGTGACCAGTTCACGTTCGTCGACCTCGGCCACGAACTTCTCGTCGACCACCGGTCGACGCGAACGCAGCGCGGCGACCTCTCGGGCGGGCAAGACGCCTTCCTTGGCGAGTGCCTCGGCAGCGAGGATCTCGACTTCGAGCATGGTGTCGAAGCGGTTGACGTCAGCAAAGAGCGCGGCGACGTCGGGTGGTGAGTACCTGGGGATCATGACACTCCTCTAGATCACGGCCAGGGCGATGTCGTTGCGCATCACCCTTCCCTCAAAGGTTACGAGCGACGCGCCCTCGTAGGCGAGTTCGCGCGCTTGGCGCACGGAATCGGCGACGCCGGTGAGGGCGAGCACTCGCCCGCCCGCGGTGATGAACCGGCCTCGTTCGTCGAGTTCGGTGCCCGCGTGGTACACGGTCACCCCTTCGACTGGCTGGGCCAGCTGACCGTCTCTTCCCAGTCCGAAGATCATGTCGCCGTGACGCGGGTGATGTGGATAACCGTGCGCGGCGAGTACGACCGTGACGGCGTACTGCGATGTTCCCACCGCCCCCTTCTCAAGACGGCCCTCGCCCACGGCGCGCAACAGGTCGAAGAGCCGTGCACCGTAGAGCGGTGCGATGACCTCGGTCTCGGGGTCGCCGAAGCGCACGTTGTACTCGAGCAATTTAGGACCCTTGGAAGTCAACATCACCCCGGCGTAGAGGACGCCGCGAAAATCAATGGCGCGCTTGTGCAGTTCGTCCACCGTGGGCGCGACGACACTCGTCATGACTTCTTTGACGAGTTCGCTGGTCATTACTTCCATGGGCGCGTAGGCGCCCATGCCGCCGGTGTTCGGTCCGGCGTTGGCGTCGCCCACGCGCTTGAAGTCCTGGGCGGGCGCGAGCGCGAAGGCTCGCGTGCCGTCAAAGAGCACGGTTAACGAACACTCCTCGCCGTCGAGCCCTTCTTCGATGACCACGGTCGTGCCCGCGTCCCCGAAGGAAGTACCACTCAGTTTCTCCATGACGTCACGTCGGGCTTCGGCGAGGTACGCGGTGACGAGCACTCCCTTGCCCGCCGCGAGTCCGTCGGTCTTTATCACGTAGGGAGGGCTCATCGTCGAAAGGAACGCCAACGCCTCGTCCTCGTGATGAAAGACGCCGAAGCGTGCGGTGGGTACGCCGGCGCTGGCGAGGAATTCCTTCATGTAGGCCTTGGAACCCTCGAGGCGCGCGCCCTCAGCTCCCGGGCCCACCACCGTCTTTCCCTGGGCACGTAGTTCATCGGCGAGACCGTCCACCAGGGGTTGCTCGGGTCCGATGACGAACAGATCCGCCTCGAGCTCGGTTGCGGGAACGCTCACACACGAGATGCCGTGCGCGGCGATGCCCGCGTTGCCCGGGGTCACGACCACGCCCCCGCTCTGGGCGAGGGCCCACGCCAGCGCGTGCTCGCGCGCGCCTGATCCAACGACGACGCTGCTGGTCACGAGGGTCGAACGAACTGCTCTCGGCCCGGACCAACACCGACGACCGAGATGGGTACCCCGATGGTGTCCTGGAGGAATTTCACGTAACTCGTGGCCTTCTCGGGCAACTGCTCGTAACTCGTGAAGGACGTGAGGTCACTTCGCCAGCCCGGCAACACCTCATAGACCGGTGTCACTTCGTGCAGGATTGACTGGTGATAGGGCGGGTAGTCGTATCGCACGCCGTTCGCCTCGTAGGCCACGCACACTTTGATCTCGTCCAGAGTGTCCAGCACGTCCAACTTGGTGAGTGCGATCTCGCTCAGCGAATTGAGCCGAGCGGCCTGGCGCGCCATGACGGCGTCGAACCATCCGACCCGACGTCGCCGACCTGTGTTGGTGCCGAACTCGTGACCGCGCTCGACCAGCAGTTCAGCCATATCACCGTCGAGTTCGGTCGGAAACGGTCCCGCGCCGACGCGCGTCACGTACGCCTTGGCGATGCCGACGATGTCGGTGAGGTCGCGCGGTCCGAGCCCCGAACCCGTGCAGGCACCGCCGGCCACGGGATTCGATGAGGTGACGAAAGGATACGTGCCGTGATCGAGGTCGAGGAACGTCGCCTGCGCCCCCTCAAGCAGGATCCGCTCGCCGCGGTCGAGGGCGTCGTGCACCACCGCAACGGTATCCATGATCATTGGCGCGATGCGAGGAGCCATCTCGTCGAGGTACTTCGCGATGATGTCTTTCGCGGGTATCGAGGGTCGGTTGTAGATCTTGTTCAAGATCAGGTTCTTCTCGTGCAACACGACGTCGAGTTTTTCGCGAAAGATCTTGGCGTCGAGCAGGTCCTGGACGCGCAGCCCCACGCGCGATGACTTATCGGCGTACGCCGGACCGATCCCGCGTTTGGTAGTGCCAAGAGCGTTCTTACCAAGGAACCGCTCGGTGAGACGGTCCAACTCCTGGTGGTAGGGCATGATGAGATGCGCGTTGCCCGACACGACGACTTTGGACACGTCGACGCCCTTGGCACTCAGGGTGTCGAGTTCGCCGAGCAGCACCGCGGGGTCGACGACGACACCGTTGCCGATGACCGGGGTGATATGCGGGTAGAGGACGCCTGAGGGCACGAGTTGGAGGGCGAAGGCTTCGCCGTTGACGACAATGCGGTGCCCGGCGTTATGGCCCCCCTGGTAACGCACCACCATGTCCATGTCACGAGCTAGGAGATCGGTGAGTTTTCCTTTTCCTTCGTCACCCCACTGGGTTCCGACTACCACGGTTGCGGGCACTGGACTCCCTCGAGACGGCCTCGTTGCCTTCCAAGCCTACCGTACTCAAAATCACACCTGGGCTACCAGAACGTGAACAGCCTTCGCTCTGGCCCGCGCTTGGCGTGGTCTCCTTGTCGACAACTTCGAGCCACGCGAGTAGTACCCGGCCCTGGTCAACGCTTGGTCGCGCTCGAGCGACCGAAGCGACGTCATACGCCTTTTCTTTGACGACGCACGGCCTCGATGAAGAGTGCGATCTGGTTTTGTACGGGCACCAGGTCGCGACGGTACTGGCGATGGGTCTCCTCGACCACCGAGCGGGCCCGCCTCGCGCTCGTCGCAAGCTCTTGTTTCAGGGAATCGACGCTCGCCTCGAGCGCCATGATCCTCTTGACGCCCTCGAGGTTGACGCCCTCGTTGGTCAGATCCTGGATGCGACGCAGTGCGGCGAGGTCGGCATCGGAAAAACGGCGCGAGCCGCCTCTCGTACGTTGAGGGCTCAGTAGACCACTTCGCTCGTAGTTTCGAAGCGTCTGGGGATGCACACCGGCGAGCTCGGCGAAGACCGAGATCACGTAGACCGGATGTTCGTGTCGTTCTGTCATCATTCAATTTCCTCGTGCAACGCGGTGGCCAGTTTCTCCACGAGCGAGCGCTGTTCCTTGTTCAGCTTCTTGGGTACCGTCACACTCACCGTGACCAAGAGATCCCCCGCGGCGTGCTTGCCAACGGCCGGTACTCCGCGCCCGCGCACGCGCATGGTGGTGCCCGGCTGGGTGCCCGCGGCGATCTTCAACGTGACCGGTTCGTCCAAGGTGGGGACCTCGATGGTGGTGCCTAGCATCACCGCGGTGAGCGGTACCTTCACGATCGTCGTGACGTTGCGAGCCTTACGCGCAAAGCGGGCGTCGGGGGTCACGTGCACGTCCACGAAAAGGTCACCGGCCGGACCGCCGTGGGTGCCAGGATTGCCCTTCGCCTTCAGGCGTATGCGCTGACCGTCAACGACTCCCGCGGGCAGGCGTACGTTCACGCGCCGCGATGATGGTTCACGACCAGTACCCTGGCACGTCGGACAGGGCGTCACGATACGACCTCCCCGACCTTGACAAACCGGGCAGACGCTCGACATCGCGAAAGGTCCCTGGTCGTCGTTGAGCACGCCTCGGCCCTGGCAACGCTCACAGGTCGCGAAACCGGTCCCGGGTGCCGCACCGTTGCCTCCACAGGTATGACACGCGTTCGCGCTAGGCAGGTTCACCGTCGTGGTGACCCCTTTGACCGCGTCACGAAAGCCGAGATGCAGCGAAGTCTCCAGGTCGGCACCGCGCTGGGCGCGCTGGCGACGTTGTCCGAACAGACCACCGAAGATGTCCCCGAGATCACCGAGGTCACCGCTTTGAAAATTGAAGCCGCCCGCGCCCGCGCCTGGTCCACCCGGACGAATTCCGCCCGTCGCACCAAGTCGGCGCACCTCGTCGTATTCCTTGCGCTTTGCCTTGTCGCCCAAGACGTCGTAGGCGACTGAGACCTCTTTGAACTTCTCCTCTGAACCCGGATGGGTATCGGGGTGCAACTCCTTGGCCAGCTTTCGGTACGCGCGCGTGATCTCCTTCTCGGTCGCACTCGACGTCAGCCCAAGAACTTTGTAGTAGTCCGTGTCGAACCACTCGCGTTCGGCCATTTAGCCCTTCACTCTCACCATGGCTGGGCGCAAGACGGCACCCTTCCAGCGGTAACCCGCGCGCAGCACGTCTTCGACGATCTGTTCATCATCGCCCTCGTCACCGGGCACGTGCGCGACCGCGTCGTGCACCTGGGGATCAAAGGCGACGCCCACAGCGTCGATACGTTCAAGCCCTTGTTTGGCGAGAGTATCGAGTAGCAACGCCCGCGACTGATCGATCGCGGCCGCCTCTTCGTTCGCGACACCTACGAAGTGGGCCTGGGCCAGGTCGAGCGCGTCGAGTACCGGCAATAACTTCGATACAACGTCACCCGCTGCTCGTGCGGCCGATTCCTCGGACGAACGCGCCACGCGCTTTCGGTAGTTCTCAAAATCAGCTTGCAGTCGTTGGAGCGAATCGAGATAGTCGTCACGTTCTCGCTCCAGGTCGCTGCGCGGATCCTGCAGTCCAGCGGCGGCGCTTTCTCGCGCCGCCACCTCGCCGTTGGCCACTACTTCGTCGCCAACCTGTTCATTGGTCGTGGTCTTGTCGGTCACGGTTCGTCAACGATCTCGGCATCAACGATGTCGTCGTCGTTGCCCGCGGGCGCCGCCGGCTCAGCGTTGGCCTTGGCCGCTTCCTCGTAGAGACGCTGGCTGAAGCCCTGGCTGATCGCCTCGATGTCGGTGCCGCTCAGAGCCTCCTTGAGCGAACTGAGTGCTCCTTCGACGTCCTCGCGCTCAGTGCCTTGGAACGACTCGGCCTGGTCCTTTAGCAACTTCTCGGTCTGGTACACCAGGCCGTCGGCGTTGTTACGAACTTCGGCCTCGTCGCGACGCTGGCGGTCCTCTTCGGCGTGCGCCTCGGCGTCACGGACCATCCGGTCGATCTCGTCCTTGGAGAGCGACGAACCGCCGGTGATGGTCATCGACTGGGTCGCCCCGGTCGCCATGTCCTTCGCCGAAACGTGGACGATGCCGTTCGCGTCGATGTCAAAGGTGACCTCGATCTGGGGCACTCCACGGGGCGCCGGTGGGATTCCCACCAACTGAAACTTGCCCAACGTCTGGTTGTAGGACGCCATCTCACGCTCGCCCTGGAGTACGTGCACCTCAACCGAGGGCTGATTGTCGTCGGCCGTAGTGAAGGTCTGTGACTTTTTGGTCGGAATCGTGGTGTTGCGGTCGATGATCTTGGTCATGACCCCACCCTTGGTCTCGATACCGAGCGACAACGGTGTCACGTCGAGTAGCAGGATGTCCTTCACGTCACCCTTCAGCACGCCCGCCTGTACCGCGGCGCCGATGGCGACCACTTCGTCGGGGTTCACGGTCTTGTTGGGTTCCTTGCCCGTGACCTTGGTGACGAGTTCCTGGACGGCGGGGATTCTTGTCGAACCACCCACGAGGATCACGTGGTCGATCTTGTCCAAGGTGAGTCCCGCGTCCTTGATGGCCTGGTCAAAGGGCTTACGACAACGCTCGACGAGGCTCGCGGTGAGCTCGTTGAACTTGGCGCGCGTCAACTTGAGGTCGAGGTGCTTGGGGCCGTCGGCCGTAGCGGTGATGAAGGGCAGGTTGACCTGGGTCTCTTGGACCGCGGACAACTCGATCTTCGCCTTCTCCGACGCTTCCTTCAGGCGTTGTACCGCCATCTTGTCCTGGGAGAGGTCCACGCCTTCGGTGTCCTTGAAGGTCTTGACGAGCCATTCCATGACCGCGTCGTCCCAGTCGTCACCACCGAGGTGCGTGTCACCGTGGGTCGATTTCACTTCAAAGACGCCGTCGGCGATATCGAGGACCGAAACGTCAAAGGTCCCACCACCGAGGTCGAAGACCAGCACGGTTTGCTCCTGACCGGCCTTGTCGAGGCCGTAGGCGAGGGCCGCGGCGGTCGGTTCGTTCACGATGCGTAGGACCTCGAGACCAGCGATCTGGCCGGCCTCTTTGGTCGCGGTGCGCTGAGCGTCATTGAAATACGCCGGAACGGTGATGACCGCTTGGGTCACCGTGTCGCCCAGGTACGCCTCAGCGTCGCGCTTCAGCTTCTGGAGGATGCGCGCGGAGATTTCTTGGGCGGTGTACTTGGTGCCGTCGATGTCGACCGACCACTTCTCACCCATGTGACGCTTAACCGAGCGGATGGTCCGGTCGGGGTTGGTAATCGCCTGACGCTTGGCCACCTCACCGACCAGTACTTCACCGGTCTTTGAAAAACCAACGACGGAAGGGGTTGTGCGCCCACCCTCGGCGTTAGGGATAACGACGGGTTCGCCCGCCTCGAGCACACTGACCACCGAGTTGGTGGTTCCCAGGTCGATTCCGACTGCCTTTGCCATGAACTGCTCCTTAACTCTTCTGCGATCTCGACTCGCCAGACCCTCTGGACAGCGAGAACTTACAGAACCAATGATACAGAGTTGAGCCTCATCTTGTCAAGAAAATAGATAGTCTTTCTTATAGTTCTTAAGACCGTGGGGCCGCCCGAGCCACGAGGACTCGAAAAGCCCCAATTTTGAGAGAATCCACCCAGTCACTACGCTTATGACGTGCCTGACCTTATTCTCCTTCGCCACGGCCAGTCAGAGTGGAACGAACTCAACCTGTTCACGGGCTGGCAGGACGTGGATCTGACGAGCCTGGGTGAGACCGAAGCCGTGAATGCTGGCAAACTGCTCGCCGCCGAGAAGGACCTCGACCTGCGGGTCGTGCACACCTCGGTACTCACGAGGGCCATCCGCACCGCGGACATGGCATTGCACGCAGCCAAGCGCTCATGGCTGCCCGTGCGGCGCAGTTGGCGTCTCAACGAGCGTCACTACGGCGACCTCACGGGCAAGGACAAGAAGCAGACCGCCGAGCAGTTCGGCAACGACCAGGTGAAACTCTGGCGTCGTTCCTACGACGTACCGCCGCCGCCCCTGCCCGAGGGCGACCCTCGCAGTAACGCCCTGGACCCGCGATACCGCGACGTGCCGCGCGAATTCATACCATTGACCGAATGCCTGAAGGACGTGGTGGCGCGAGTGACGCCCTACTTCAGCGACGTCATCGTCGAGGACCTGCGCAAGGAAGCGGTCAGTGGGGGGGCCGTCATCGTCGTAGCGCACGGAAACTCTATCCGTGCGCTACGAAAAGTGCTTCAGCACATCGATGACGCGCAGATCGCGGAACTCGAGATCCCTACTGGCATCCCCTACCGGATCAGGATGGACAACGAGCTCAACGTGCTCGAAGCCGACTACTTGGGAGACCCGCTGGCCGCGGCGGCGGCGGCCGAAGCCGTCGCACGCCAGGCCGGCTGAGTCATACCGCTTCGGGACCCCGTTCGTTGGTACGTATACGCACCACGCGCTCGACGTCCGTCACCCACACTTTGCCGTCACCAACGGTGTCAGTGCGTGCGGCATTCACAATGGCGTCGAGGACCGATTCCACCTGTTCATCGGTGACCACGATCTCGATTTGGATCTTGTCAATGAAGTCGAACTCGTATTCTTTGCCGCGGTAGATCTCAATGTGACCTCCCGTGCGTCCGAATCCTCGTACCTGACCCACTGTCATTCCCGTGACGCCAACTTCTTTTACCGCCACTTTGACTTCGTCAAGTTTGAACGGCTTTACGACTGCGGTTATTAATTTCATCGTCGCTCCTTAGACGTTGTCGCTGTGCAGGTGACTGGGACTTTCCACCGGCTCACCGAAGGTGGGCTCGGGGAAGGCTTCCTCATCGTGAATCGCGAGGTCACCTATGGCGAGCGTCGCATCATCCTCACGTAGACCACCCAAGACGAACTTCACAAAATAGAAGATAATCGTCGTTGCGAAGGCAGTCCAACCGATGATCCATAGCGCGGCGAGGAACTGTTCCCACAGCTGGTGGAACGAGTGACCGTAGAACCAGCCGTCGACGAAGAACGATCCCGCACCTTTGTAGTGCGCGCCCTTGATGCCGTACTCGACCATACCCGGGTCCGCGAAGATGCCCACGAGTAAACCACCCGTGAGTCCAGCGAAGCCGTGGGTGTAAACAACACCCAACGCATCGTCAACCTTGGAAAACGGCCGGCACTTGGAAATGAAATTCCAGGCGAACCAGACGACCGTCGAGGCGATAAGGCCCACGTAGATGGCCCCGGCACCGTTCACCCAGCCTGCGCTTGGGGTGATGGCGACCAGTCCACATATCATGCCGTTTATCGCTCCGAGGAACGTCGGTTTCTTCTGTTTCGTCCCGATCATGTCCCAAACGACCCACGTTATTAATCCGACGGCGGTCGCCACGTTGGTGTTGAGCACGGCGGCCGCGGCGTCGGCGCCCGCGTAGAACGGGTCGCCTCCGTTAAAGCCGTTCCAGCCCAACCACAGGATGCCCGCGCCGACCGCGACCATCATCAGGTTGCTCGGGAAAGCGTTCTCCTTATCCTGCCAGCGACGTGGTCCGAGAATCGCGGCGCCAACGAAGGCCGCCACACCGGCACTGAGGTGGATCACGTAACCACCGGAGTAGTCGACCGCGCCCTTGATGGCGAAGAAACCACCACCCCAGAGCAGCTTCGCGTCCACGCAGTAGACCATGGTGATCCACAACGGAACTATGAGCAACCAGGCCTTGAACTTGAGCCGACCCACCAACGCACCCAAGAAGAGGATGGGCGTGATCGCCGCGAACACGAACTGGAAGTACGCCAGGGTCGCGGTCGGAAAGTGGAACGGTACGAGTGAATTGGCACCCGAGACCGCTTGGCCTTGTTCAGAACCCGCGGTTGCCAGCGGCGTGAAGTGGCCAATGAAGTTACTCCAGAACGATCCGGTTGCGCCGAAGTGCGACGCAGGTCCGAAGGCCAGGTTGTAACCCCAGAGCATCCACACCACGAGCGTGATCGAGAACGCCATGAACGTCATGAACATGGTGTTGACGATCCACTTCTTTCGAACTAGACCGCCATACAGCACTGCGATCCCCGGAAGGCTCATCAAACCGACCAACGTCGCGGCGACTAGCTGCCACGTGTTGTCAGCTGGATTGAGCCAACTGGGATATGGGATGTTGGTGACTGCGGTGAGCACATCCACTCCTTTTGATTACTAGGAGAGGGCGACGCTGACCTCAAGTTGATGGCACCAGTGTGTCAATTGAGGATTTCTGCTTCGTTAGCGAAGTGTTTCGGGCGTATGAACAACGCCCGGATTTCAAGCCTCGTTTTGTTTCGGAGCCGCGGTGGCGAGGGACCGCTCGACGACCTGGGAGATGTCAAGGACCGACACCTCGTCGCCCTTCCCATTGGCTTTTACTGCATCGTCGAGCATAATCATGCAAAACGGACAGGCCGTCGAGACAATGTCCGCACCGGTGCCGAGGGCCTCGTTGGTGCGATCCATGTTGACGCGCTTGCCGATGTTCTCTTCCATCCACATCCGCGCGCCGCCCGCGCCACAGCAGAAGCCCTTCTCTCGACAACGCCCCATTTCGACCTTTTTCACGCCCGGGATCGCGTCGAGCACGTTGCGGGGTTCGTCAAAGACCCGGTTGTGGCGACCCAGATAACAGGGGTCGTGGTAGGTCACCGTCCCCTTGTAAGCCACGCCCGGCACGAGCCGGCCGTTCGCCACGAGGTGGCTGAGCAACTGGGCGTGGTGGATCATCTCGAAGTCGCCCCCAAGGTCCGGATACTCATTCTTCATCGTGTTAAAGCAGTGCGGGCAGCTCGCGACGATTTTCTTGGCTCCCACTTCGTTCAGCGTCGCGATGTTGGCCTTGGCCATCTCTTGGAACAAGTACTCATTACCCATGCGCCGCGCCGGGTCGCCAGTACACGATTCACGGGGCCCGAGGATGGCAAAAGAGACGCCCGCGCGGTGCAACATGCGCGCCGTGGACTCGACCTGCTTTCGACCGCGCTCGTCAAGCGCGCCCGCACAACCCACCCAGTAGAGGTACTCGACGTCCTCGGGGATCACGCCGTCGACAATCGGTACCTCGAAATCGAGCGCGCCGAGCCACTCGGTGCGCTTGGACGCTCCGAGCCCCCACGGGTCGCCCTGGTTTTCCATGTTGCGCAACAAAAGACTGGCCTCGCTCGGAAAACGACTCTCCATCAAGACCTCGTATCTGCGCATGTCGATGATGGCGTCCACGTGCTCGATGTCAACTGGACATTGCTCGACGCAACTCCCACACGTGGTGCACGACCACAGCACATCGGGGTCAATGGTCGTGGGCACCAGTGTCGCCACGTCGCTCGCCGATCCGCCCGACAAGAGCCGGTCCGCCGAGGCGAACATGTTGTCGCGCAGTCCCATGATCAGCAGTTTGGGGCTGAGGGGCTTGTCGGTGTTCCACGCCGGACACACCGACTGGCATCGACCGCACTCGGTGCACGTGGCGAAGTCGAGCATCTGCTTCCACGTGAAGTCCTCGATCTTGCCCGCACCAAAGACGGCGTCCTCACTGACGTGCTCCATGTCCATGTCGGGGGTCTTGTCGAGGCCTCCGAGCGCGCGCGGACGACGCGAGACTCCGATGTTGATGGGCGCGAGAAAAATATGCAGGTGCTTCGAGTACGCGACGAAGACGAGGAAGCCGGTGATCACCGCGATGTTGGCAAGCAGGAACACCACCTCAAGAACCGAATTCACTCCCGAACCCAAAGGGTGCAGCCAGATCGCCACGACGTGGCTCGCGAAGGCCCACTTCGACTCGCCGTAGGGGAAATGACCGGTGTTCACCTGGGCCGCGCGATAGACCAAGAGCGTGATTATCACCATGGAGATGAGGAACAGCACCAACCAGGCAGCGCCCAGGTGACTACCGTAGAAGCGGCTGGCGCGCTCCTTGCGTGAGGGCGCGTTCTTGATCCTGATCAGGGTGAAGACCACCAGCGAGACGAGCACTGCGGTCGCAAAGAAGTCCTCGACGAGACCGAGCCAGTTATCCCTTCCGATTAGGGGAATGTGAAAACTACGCTCGAACAGCGACCCGTACGCCTCGATGATCGTGAGCATCAATACGGTGAATCCCCACATCGTGAAGAAGTGGGCGAGCCCGGGCACGGTCCAGCGAAGGATCTTGCGCTGTCCCGCAACTTCAGAGACTTCGGCTTCGCTGACCTTTCGAAAACCCTGCCAACGACGAGGTGCGGGCTGTCCGCTTCGAATCAATCGCGAAAGCCAATAGAAGCGACGTCCCGCAATGGCGAAACAGATCAAGCTCACGCCGAGTCCAATGATGATCCGAGCTAGCACCGTTCACTCCCCATGGTCGACGCTACGGTTTCTTGAAATTCTCCGAGTAACGACTGGCCGTTGGACCACGCTGTCCCCGGTACTTCGAACCTAGGCCGGAAGAACCGTATGGACGGTCCGCGGGCGTCGTCATCTCGAAAAAACTGATTTGGCCGATCTTCATGCCCGGGTAGAGAGTTATCGGCAAATTCGCGACATTGGAGAGCTCGAGCGTGAGGTGTCCGTCCCAACCCGCGTCGACGAAACCGGCGGTTGAATGAATGAGCAGCCCGAGGCGACCAAGTGAACTCTTGCCTTCGAGGCGCGCCACCAGGTCATCGGGCAACGCCACTCGTTCGATCGTCGAACCAAGCAAGAACTCTCCCGGATGCAGAATCATAGGGTCAGTAGGACCTACGTCGATCAACTCGGTGAGGTCTTCTTGCGCATCGCGCACATCGATAACGCGTTGCGAATGATTACGAAAGACACGAAACAATTGGTCAATGTGCAGATCGACGGACGAAGGCTGAATGCAGCCATCCCCCAATGGATCGATGATGATCCGACCCTCTTGCAGAGCCTCTTTGATTGATCGATCCGAGAGAACCATAACCATCGCAACGATAGCCCGTGATGAGTTCCGGTCTTTGATCCGACCGACGGTGGACCGGACGTTGGCACAGGGCGGTGCGCACCTTCGAGAAACGCCTTCATCAGGTAATTCAGTGATTCACCCGATTCGCAATTATTTCGAAGTTGTGCCCTCCTTGGGCGGGAATCGTCCCATATCCGCACCAACCTTGAGACCAATATTGGCGACGTGCAGATGTATCTCTTCGAGCAAGTCGGTGTTGCTCTTCACCTGCGCCGTCAAGTCCGTGTTCTCTTGAATCAGCTTCTTAATGTCATCGGTATTGATCGAAGTGTGCACGGCCACCTCAGAGGAAATCGAATCTGAGCGCTTCGCAGCAATGAGGAGCGCCGCCGCCTGCACGCCGGCCATCATCGACAGGAACAGGTTGAGCAATATATATGGGTAAGGGTCAAACGCCTTCTTGTGAAGGATGTGCTCAAGAAACACCGTGTTGGTGAGCGCCCACGCGATCATCACCGCAAAAAACACGAAAACGAACGTCCACGATCCCATCATGTTGCGCATCCGGTCCGCCGCGCGTTCTCCGAGCGTGAGTTGATCGCCCGTTCGAACGCCGGGGTGATTGTGCCAAAGAGTTGGCCAAGACGATTCCATGTATTAATGATTATCGCACCGTCGTCGCGGCTTTCGAAGGGATTTAGTTCGAGGGAGCCATCGAATGAGGGTGGGCAGCTTAAGGTCGCAGGCCGAGACCTCTGTACGCTCGCCTCCTTGAGCCCCACGCCCGCGAGAGCGATACCATGGTCCGACCGCGGGCGTAGTTCAGCGGCAGAACATCAGCTTCCCAAGCTGAGAACGCGAGTTCGATTCTCGTCGCCCGCTCCAAGGATTTGCGTCAATAACCGATTGATCACTGAGGCTTTTCGTTGGCCAGCGGTGAC
>Ga0302282_1000744_pt1 | contig 24457 bp, 15 predicted proteins | sample III_Fen_E1_3_FD_198763 | JGI IMG/M metagenome (GOLD analysis project Ga0302282, IMG submission 198763) | Peat permafrost microbial communities from Stordalen Mire near Abisko, Sweden - III_Fen_E1_3 | ecosystem: Environmental > Terrestrial > Soil > Wetlands > Permafrost | place: Sweden: Abisko... | reverse complement strand
CCCCCACCGGCAATTGTCGCCGTATTGGCTGACACAGTGCTGTTGATCGAGATCAGCGTGCCATCGGTATACACGCCGCCACCGAACTCGCTCGCCGAGTTGCCGGAGATGGTGCTGTTGGTCAGCGTAAGCGAGCCGTTGTTATAGATTCCGCCGCCGATGCCCGTCGCCTGGTTGCCGGAAACCGTGCTACCGATCAGCTTCAGCGAACCGCCGGTCTGATTGAAGATGCCGCCGCCGCTGAATGCCGCCGTATTCCCCGAGATGGTGCTGCCGCTCACCGTCAGCGAGCCATTGTTGTCGATGCCACCGCCATATCCCGCGCCGCTGCTGCCGCCGCTGATGGTTAAATCGCTGAGACTTGCACCCGTAACCCCTGGGGCCACAGAGAGGACGGAATACAGACTTTCGCCGCTCACTGTAACAAGGTTTTTCAGCGTAGCGCCACTTCCGCTTGTGGGCCCCAAAATGACCGTATTCGCGGGAATACTCAGAGTCCCGCCCAATCCCAGCGTAATGGTGTTTTGCGCCAACGAATTACCCGAGTTGAACTCCGCGGAGCTGAATGTGACGTTCCCCGCTCCGGTTGCATTTGCGGCCGCCAGCGCATCGCGCAAACTGCAACTCGTTCCGCCCCCGCCGGCCGGGCAGTTGGATGCGAATCCGGTTGAATCGTCAACGTTGGTCGTCACCACATACCCCGGCGCCGTCACGAAGATTCCGCCGGAGGTGTTGCTCAAGCTGTTTATGGGGTCCGAGGCGGTGATAGTCTGCGCGCCCGGAGTCTCGAGGGTTGCGAAGAAGCTCCCCGTTCCCGCTGTGAGAGGGCTTGCCGCCGGCGGGAGCTTTGCGTAGGGATCGGAACTGGTGAACTGCACCATGCCGGTGTAGCCTGTGGCGATGTTCAAGAACAAATCGTAAGCCGTCACCGTGACGTCGAACGCCGTGCCGGAAGTTGCAGTGGCCGGAACATTGCCGATAGCCAAGCTATTCGCAGGCCCCGGCTGCACCGCGAAACTGCCCGTTCCCGTCAGAGTGGAAGTCGATGCATCTGTGGCAGTAATGGTCTGCGCAGCGGCGGTTTTCAGAGTCACCGTGGTCTGGCCTGTTCCACTTGAGAGAGTCAACGCGCCTGGATTTACAAACTTGGGATCGGAGCTTGTGAACTGCACGGTGCCGTTGTAAGCGGTGATGGTCTGGTTGGTATTTCCCAGGGCCGTGACTGTAATGGAGAATGAAGCGCCCGCGCTCTCGTTGGTGGCGGCCGCAACCGAAAAATGCGTGGCGCCGTCCGGGACTGAACTCGATCCGGTGACTCCAACTCTCTGCTGAGTTCCGGGGACATTTAGAGTGTTGTCGGTCAGCGAAATCGATTCGCTGAGCTGTCCGACACTGAGCGGGGAAAACTCGACGGGGAGGTCGCACTGCTGTCCGGCGCTCAGGGTTGTCGAGCTGGTACAGGGGTTCGTGTCTCCGCCCGCCATGGGGAAGTCGATGGGATAGGTCAGAGCCGTCAGCGTCAACGGCTGGTTTCCGACATTCAGAACCTGCGCCGTTATTGTGCCGTCGGTGGTGTCGCTTGTATCGACGGTGGTTACGGTGGGGAAACTCAGCTCGGGAGCCAGGGAGCGCGCCAGCCCCACTACCCTGTTGTTGAACTCATCGCCGACAAACAGGTCGCCGACACTGTCCACCGCTACGCCAATGGGGGTGTTCAATGCAAGCGAACTCACGGTCGGGTCGACGATGATCGGTGTACCACCACCTGCCGGCACTTCCAATACGCGGTTGTCCTCAATATCCGCAATATACAAATCACCCGCGCCGTCCACCGCTATGCCTGCTGGCTCGCTTAGCGCTTGATTGCCTTCCAGCTCCGGTATGATGGCAATCGCCGCGCCGCCGCCCGCTGGCACCTCCACCACGCGGCGGTTGTTGCCGTCAACGATGAATAGATCGCCCGCGCCGTCCACCGCCAGGCCCTGAGGACTGAACACACCCTCGCCATTCGCGGTCGGTTCAATAGCGAATGCCGCGCCGCCGCCGGCCGGAACTTCCACCACGCGATTGTTGGTTCCATCCGCGATGTACAGGTTTCCCGCGCCGTCTACGACAATGCCCAGCGGAGTAGCCAACCCGGAGCTATTGATCGTTGGGGAAATCGCAATTGCCGCGCTGCCGTTCGCTGGCACTTCAACTACTCGGTTGTTGCCGGTATCGGAGATGAAAAGATTGCCCGCTCCGTCCAACGTAACGTAGGAGGGATGCTTCAAGCTGAGGCTATTGACAACCGGCGCAATGGCGATCGGCGGATTCTGGTTTGCGGGCACCTCGATCACGCGGCTGTTGCCCATATCCGCAATGTACAGGGCGGATGGACCTACTGCGACGCCTCCAGGCAAACTCAACGCGAGGCTGTTCACTGTTGGGATAATCGCAGCCGGCGTGCCGGGGCCATACGCGAGTTCCGGCCCACTTCCGGTGCCGAACACCGCGAATGATCCCAGCACCGTGCCCGTGTTGTTGGCCCCTGAATAGAACACCACAGCGCCCCGCCGCAGGCCAGCCGCCGACGGGGTGAACGTGACATCGACCAGGCAACTGGTGGGGAGGGAATAGGTCAGGGCCGTGCAGGTTGTTCCCGCGGCGATGGCAAAGTCCTTGTTCGGCACTCCCACGGTCTGCACCGAAATGCTGCCTACCACGCCCGAGGTGATATTGAAGGTCAGCGGAAGCGCGGAACTGGTGGTTCCAATGGCAACGGAGCCGAAATTCGCGGTCTGGGTCAGCTTCACAATCCGGTTGTTGCCGGTGTCGGAAACAAAGATATCGCCGAGTGTATCCGCCACCACGCCGGTTGGGCCGCTCAACTCAGCGGGCAGCGTGACAGGCGAACCGTAGTATAGCTGCGCGCCATACCCGATGTAACTCGTTCCGGTCCACGGATACTCCTGGATGGTGCTGTTGTTCTGATCGGTTACAAAGAGGTCTCCACCGGCGTCGAACGCCATCCCGATAGTTCCTGCCGCCCCGCTCGGATTTCCGATATCGGTGGGGCTGGAAACGGCGGAAGGAGTGCTGCTCCACGTCGCAAGGGAAAACTCCACCCAATAGTATTTGTAGTCTGGTCCCTCAAAAATCAGGACCGCCCCCCCCTCCTGGTCTGGGATCAGGGCCATCGTGAGTCCGCCCGGCGTGATAGCACCCGAAATCGCTGAAGGCGCTGACCAGGTGCCGCTGCTGCGCGTTGCAAATTGCAGTTGACCGCTCGATTCCGCCCAGACCGCCATAATCGTTCCGCTAGTCAGGGGTGCGCTGACAACGGTGGCATTGGACCATTCCGGCCCGGCTACAAAATTCGGCGGTTGAAGCGCTCCGCTGACGTCGTCCTCATCGGCAAGAAAATACTGGTTTGGGGTGACTCCGTTGATGTAAAGCAGTGCTCCATTGCCGCTGCTGCCAGTGGAGTCCCACGCCACCGCGGGGCCGGCCACTTGCGATGCGAGGGCGACCGGCGTCCCGCCGCCAATTGGCACCTTCAATATCTTGGAGCTCACCCCATCGTAAAAAATAAGGTTGCCCGCCTGGTCCAGCGTGATTCCCTCGGGCTGAATCGTCTGGTTGACGGCCACGGGTACCTCGATGCCGAGATAGGTCACCGTCTGCGCCAATGCGGCGGAGCCGAAAAGGGACGCCAGCGCCACTAGCAAAGCCGTGGTCAGGCACAGACGTGAAAAAGCCCCGCGGGACGCATTTGCAAATGCTGGATTGGAGGCGTTGGCGGCGAGGAGACGAGGGCTTCGAGAAGCGAACAGACCAGAGAACATGAAAAACCTCTTCGTGAGGAACTGGTAAAGCTAAGCATCTGAACGGCGTAGGAAGTGCCGGTTCCAGCCGCTGATCGGAGATGGACGCAGACAGGGGGATACTGCCACAAGAGGGTAACATGACCGGCATTTTGCTGACGAGTGATTTCCTACAGGCCGGAGACGCGGCAGACTCAGGGCTCAGTCCATTTGACTATGAGGGATGCCGGCTACTTCACGGGCCGCCAACGCAGGATGGGCTTTCTAGCCGCCTGCACCTCGTCCAGCCTTGAAACACGGGTGGAGTGCGGCGCTGACCTGACTAACTCCGGAGTTTCATCCACTTCCTTGTCAATGGAGCGCATGGCCGCGATGAACAGGTCCAGCTCCTCGACTGACTCGCTCTCAGTGGGCTCAATCATCAGCGCGCCGTGGACGATGAGCGGAAAACTCACCGTGTAGGGGTGAAAGCCGTAGTCGATAAGGCGCTTGGCGATGTCGCCGGTCTTCACGCCTTTGGCTGCCTGGCGCTTGTCGCTGAACACCACCTCGTGCATGGATGCGGTCTTATACGGCAGCTCGTAAAGGTCTTCCAGCTTGGCGCGGATGTAGTTCGCGTTGAGCACGGCGTCTTCGGTGGTCTGGCGCAAGCCGTCCGGCCCGTTGGCAAGGATGTATGCCAGCGCGCGAATGAACATCCCTGTGTTGCCATAGAATGCGCGCACGCGGCCTACGGATTGCGGTCGGTCGTAATTCCAGTGCCTTGTGCCGTCCTCGTTTTGGACTAACACCGGTGTCGGGAGAAACGGCTCAAGGAACGCCTTGCAAGCCACGGGACCGGAGCCGGGACCGCCGCCGCCGTGGGGCGTGGAAAAGGTCTTGTGCAGGTTCAGGTGCATCACGTCCACGCCGAAGTCGCCGGGACGCACTTTGCCCACCAGCGCATTCATGTTGGCGCCGTCCATATAAAGCAGCGCGCCTTTAGCGTGGAGAATGTCGGCGATCTTGTGAATCTGGCTTTCAAACACGCCGATGGTCGATGGGTTGGTAAGCATCAGCGCGGCGGTTTCGTCGTCCACCTGGCGAGTTAGCGCTTCTAAGTCGATTCCGCCTTCGGAGTTAGATTTCAGGTTCTCAACCGAGTAACCACAGATGGCCGCTGTGGCCGGATTGGTTCCATGTGCTGAATCTGGAATTAGTATCTTCCGCCGCGCATTGCCCTGCGACTCGTGCCAGGCGCGAACCAGCAGGATGCCGGTGAACTCCCCATGCGCGCCGGCGGCTGGCTGCAGCGTAATAGTATCCATGCCGGTAATGTCGATGAGGCAGTGCTGCAAGAGCGCAACTATGTCGAGCGCACCTTGCGACAGCGATTCGGGGCGGTAGGGATGGGCTTCCGCCAGGCCCTCGATGCGGGAGACAAACTCGTTGACGCGCGGGTTGTATTTCATTGTGCAGGAGCCGAGTGGGTACATGCCCAGGTCGATGGCGTAGTTCCAGGTGGAAAGCCGCGTGAAGTGGCGGATGATCTCGATTTCGCTGAGTTCGGGAAGCAGGCCGGGCGTCTTGCGATGCGCGTCGCCGAGCAGGGCTGCGGGATCGACAGCGGGGACGTCGAGCGGGGGGAGTTTGTAGGCGCGCTTGCCGGGCGAGGATTTCTCGAAGACCAGCGCTTCGTTCTGGGTCTGGTGGGGGCGGACTTTGCCGGTGGTCTTTCGGACTGTGGTTTCGGTTGCGCTCATGATCAATTCCTTTTTACGTCCGGGTCAAAGACGTTGCGTTCGGTCGTGTCGTTGATGAAAGCGACGTGTTCATGCGCGTCTTCCACTCAGGCTTCTTGCGAATCTCAGTCCAATACTCTTCCCGCACATCTTCGTCAATTTCGACAGGCCAGTCGCTTTTGTAGAGCCTGTCCGTTCCATCTCTTCTCGGACCGGAAATCCAATATTGCTCACCTGTCTCCACATCGAAGTAATTGGCCTTGAATCCGCTTCCCTTAAGGCTCTGAAATGACTTGCCACCGTAATGAAGTGTTGCCCCAGTGCGGCTGAACGTTACCCTACCAATTCGTGCAGAACCATGCAGAACATCGTCTTGGCCCAGTTTAACGTTCCCAAATTGATCCTCGCGGAATCCTCCACCCTTATATTCCATGTACATAATTCGCGGCGGATAAGTCTGCTTGGTCATGGTCGTGTCCTATACTTCCACGAGTCCTTCCGCCAGAACTTGGGCGGCTGCGTCGATCTGCTCCTTCGTTATTAACTCCGTAGCGCACCACAGCGTCGCATTCCCCAACTCCGGATACCACTTCGATAAGTCCAATCCGCCGATAATCTTCTCATCCAGCAGCCGTTTTCCCCATACCGAGGAATCCTCCACCGTGCTCAGCACAAATTCATGGAATCGCGGAGCGCCGGTGAACAGCAGCTTTGCGCCGGGTTGCGCGGCAAGCATCTGCGCGGCGTAATCGGCCTTGGCCAGGTTGTGCTCGGCTAACTCGCGGATGCCTTCCTTTCCATAAACGGTTAGGAAGATAGTGGCCATCAGCGCGACCAGCGCTTGATTGGTGCAGATGTTCGACGTAGCTTTCTCTCGCCGTATGTGCTGCTCGCGCGTAGCAAGCGTAAGAACGAAGCCGCGATAGCCATTCGAATCCACAGTCTGGCCGACCAGCCGACCGGGCATCTGGCGCAGGAACTGCTCCTTGGCCGCGATGACTCCGCAGAATGGCCCGCCGTAACTAAGCGCCACGCCAAACGACTGCGCTTCCATGCTCACAATGTCCGCCTCAAGGGGCGGCCGCACCACCCCCAGCGAGACAGCCTCCGCGATGGACACAATCAGCAGCGCCCCCTTGGCATGGGCGATAGCCGCAATGGCGGGAATGTCCTCAATGATGCCGAAAAAGTTAGGATTCTGCACCAACACGGCAGCGGTTTCATTCGTCACTTCGGCTTCAAGGGCTTCCAGATCCACGCGGCCAGTCTCAGGGTTATAGCCGGCAAGGGTCGAAGGCAGGCCCTGGTGCTTGGCGTAGGTGGCGAGGACTTCGCGATACTCGGGATGGACGGTGCGGGCGACGACGGCTTTGTGACGGCCAGTAACTCGAACGGCCATCATGACGGCTTCGGCTGCGCCGGTTGACCCGTCGTACATGCTGGCGTTGGCCACATCCATGCCGGTCAACTCGGCAATCATCGTCTGGAACTCAAAGATAGCCTGCAGGGTGCCTTGAGTTATTTCAGGCTGGTAGGGCGTGTAACTGGTAAGAAACTCGCCACGCTGCACCAGGGAGTCGATAATTACCGGGCGATAATGGCTATACGCGCCCGCGCCCAGGAAGCTGGCATAGCCGGTTGAGTTTTTGGCCGCCGCTGCGCGAAAGTAGTCGATGATCTCGCTCTCGCCCTGCTGCCGCGGCACGTCGAGGTCGCGGTTGAGGCGATACTCCTCTGGAATGACTTCGAAGAGTGAGTCGATGGACGCAGCGCCGATTTCGGCGAGCATCGTCAAGCGTTCGGCAGGCGATTTGGGTAGGTAGCGCATGGATGGTCACTCCGGAACCAGTTGTCAGTGTTCAGTTGTCAGTTATAAGTTCGCGGCGTGCGCGCCCTCTGGGTGCGGCCGCGGGACAATTGGAACATCCGAGACGGCCAGTTAATCCAAACTGTTCACTGACCGCTAATCATTGTTCACTGTTCTTCTGCGATAAACGCCTCGTACGCAGCCGCGTCGAGCAGGGCGTCAACCTCAGCGGGGTTCGAGAGCTCGACCTTGATGATCCATGTCTCGTGCGGAGCTTCGTTGATCTTGTCCGGCGAGTTCTTCAGCTCCTCGTTGATCGCGGTCACGGTGCCGCTGACCGGCGAATACAGGTCGCTGACGGCCTTCACGCTCTCAACCGACCCGAAAGTGGCGTGGGCCGTAACCGGGTCGCCCACCTTGGGAGCATCCACGTAGACAATGTCGCCCAAAGAGTTTTGCGCGTAGTCGGTAATGCCGATGGTTCCAATGGAGCCATCGACAGCGATCCATTCATGTTCGCGGGTATAGCGGAAATTAGCGGGGTAGGCCATGGCAGTTCCTTTCCTTGAAGAAGTAGTGTACGGTGCGGGGGGGGGGTGAGAAAAGGGCGGAACTTTGGATGGCGAAGGTGGGAGCATGGGGCTGGAACCCGAAGTGCCTCGATCCCTGACACCTGCTCCACCGTGGACTGAAGCTGTGCGCGGCCCGCACGTATTCTATTCAGTTTGCCGGGAGTGGAATTGCTATCTGAGGAAAGAAGAATCCAAGGAACAGTGCAGCGGGAAGCAAATTGGCCTCAAGTTCTTAATTCTAAGATATTGGTGCCGAAGAAGGGACTCGAACCCCCACACCCTTGCGAGTACGTGGACCTGAACCACGCGCGTCTGCCAATTCCGCCACTTCGGCACGGTTCACAAGTTCAGCGGCTTTCGCTGAACCGGCAGCATCTCTGAGTCTCGCAAATGGGGGACTCTGTGTCAAATGCGAGAATGCGGTCGCGATCCGGGCGGGAAGAAAGCGGTTGGGAATTCAAGGGGCGCCGGTAGCCTTAATGGAGAATTCGCTTGCAATCCGGTTCCGCAGAGAGTGCTTGAGTTGCCTCCACCCTGCGGTCATTTCCGGGATTCACATTCAGTCTTGCCTGGCGATTTAAACTATAGAGGTTATGAGCACACTGAAAGCCGTCCGCGGCACTCGAGACCTGCTGCCGCCGGAAACCTCACTCTGGAACCGCATCGAGACCACTGCGCGCGCCGTCTTTGCCCGCTACCACTTCGGTGAGATTCGCACGCCTGTGTTTGAGGACACTGCCCTTTTCGCACGCGGAGTAGGTGAGGAGACGGACATCGTTTCCAAGGAGATGTATACCTGGGAAGACCGGGCTCGGGCACAGTCGGAAAAGACACAATCTCTCACCTTGCGGCCGGAAAACACGGCCGGGGTGGTCCGGGCTTACATTGAACACCAGTTGGGCGAGACGGGCCAGTTGCAGAAGCTCTTTTACATCGGACCGCAGTTTCGCCGCGAACGCCCGCAGAAAGGCCGCTACCGGCAGTTCTCGCAGATTGGCGCGGAGGTGATCGGCCCGCCATCGGCAGGCAGCGAGAGCCCCATCCGCGATGCGGAGGTGCTGGAAATGCTGGCCACGCTGCTGGACGAGCTGGGCATCGCGGGATGGACTCTGCACCTTAACTCCGTTGGCTCCGCAGCGGACCGGGCACGGTATAACGAGGCGTTGCGGGCCGCGCTCATTCCCGTCGTTTCGCAGATGTGCGTGGATTGCCAGCGGCGGGCCGTCACCAACCCGCTGCGCGTACTGGACTGCAAGGTTCCCGCGGACCAGCCGATCATTGAGACGCTGCCGGTGATTGCCGACTCGTTGGATGAGGCATCGCTGGCTCACTTTGCGGCGGTGACAGCGGCACTGGATGCGGCAGGTGTGCCTTACACGCGCAATCCGCGCCTGGTGCGCGGCCTCGACTACTACACGCGGACGACCTTCGAGTTCACGCATGGCGGCCTGGGCGCGCAGAACGCACTGCTGGGCGGTGGGCGCTACGACGGCCTGAGTGAAATGCTCGGCGGACCGAGGGCGCCGGGCATCGGCTTTGCCATGGGCGAGGACCGGCTGGTGCTCACGCTGCAGGCGCTTGAAGCTTCCCCGCAACAGGTGGCCGACGCCTTCATCGCCCCACTGGGCGAGTCGCTCAACGCTGCCGCACTGGTTCTGGCCTGCGAGCTTCGCCGGGGCGGCCTGCGCATCGAACTCGGCGAAGGCGGTTTTCGGCTGAAAAAGTCGTTTGAAGCCGCGGACAAGACGGCCCGGCGCATCGTCATCCTGGGCGAGGACGAGCTCCAATCCGGTATTCTGACAGTGAAGACCTTCTCGACCGGCCAGCAGACCAAGGTGCCCCGCGCGGAACTGGCTGTTTTCCTCGCTTCTGCGAAAAGCTGAGGATGCACGCTGCCCAAAAACAGATTAGCGATCGAATTGAGAAATGCACGAACTGGCTACGAGAGCTGGCTGAGCCCCACGGGCTTTTTGTCGAATACAAGCCAAGAGCCGGAAGATTGATCCATGATCACAACTGGCGTTTCACTTTCGATGAGCCGCCGCAGATTTGTGGTGCAATCCACCTTCGCACTATCGAGATTACCCTGGCAGATCCTGAGATTTATGGGATATTGAACGAGCGGTTCGACTCGTTCCTTAGGTCGCGGAATGCCTCATAAAACAGGTGTTTTCTTGCATCTGTTTTGCGGGTCTCACGCTGCTTACAGTGAGAGAGCACCTAAGTCGTTCCGCTCCGAATTGCGCTCGTGACCCCAGGTAGGAGGGAACTCTATGCTACTTGATTTGGCGATTGAGCGGGCGGAAATCGTGCACAACCTCTTTGGCGATAAATCATTCACAACACTGCTCTTCTCATGCACAAATGGAGGAAATTGCGCAGTTGAAATCGGGAGGAAGCATGCGTTTTCTTGAGGGCACGAGCAAGGCCTTAAGCGTTGCGGCTTGAAATTGAGAGTTGCGCCGAAGAGTAGTTTGACAGATGAAAATATCGCAGTGCAGAGACTGAATCAAGAAATAATTGGGCGCTTGCATTTTATTCGAGTGAGATTCTCTCTTCGGATGAGATTCGCTCTCCGGCTCAACTGGAAGCCTCAGTTTTCCTCGACGATCACGTCTTCAACAGATTGCTCAATTCCCTGGAAAGGCAGAGGGGAATAAGTTCGGCGCTGCTTAGCATTTCAGGGAGAATGCTCAGATTTCAGCTTCCTGACTTGTACACATGGAGCATCGACAACGCTCAGGAGCCATCGTATGTACATATGACCAGATTGGAAATTATATTCTTATTGTTTGAGCACGAAGGAAACTCCTAATGCGCAAACTTGTTTTCAAAATCAGTCCACCAGCTTGGCGATCTCATCGAGGTCGAAGCGCGCTTGGCTGCCTTCGAGCATAAAGGCGCGCTCGACGATCGGTTCCAGGCTGCCGGCGCGGTAGCGGTAGGCCGGCCCGTCGGGGGCGAGGACGAGGATCGAGCGAATCCCCATCGACTCGTACAGCACCCCCTTCTTCATAAATCCCTTGAGCGAGTCGCCGGGAGAAAGAACCTCAACGACGGCCACCGGCGGATTTGTGGCGATGGGTTCTACGGGGCGGGCACGATCGAGCAGCGTCACATCGGGCACCAAATAACAGTCGGCGGTGACCAGTACGCGCAACTCCGGACGCACGCGGATGCCGGCCGCGACTGCCTGTGCGCGAAACCATGCGCAGATTGCTTCTTGCCAAGCGGAGTGATCGTTCTCCCCCATATTCCTCTCCTCGACTTGCCCTCTGATGTACTCGGCATCCGGTGAATAGGAGCTGCGCAGATACTCTTCAACGGGGACAAAGACGGTTGCGGTGGCCATGTCGCTCTCCTTGTTCGCCATCATAGCGATGCTTGCGTCGAGGAAACAGGGAATTGGGGCCGGGACCGGCGCCGCTCAACCCGGAACCTGCTCCGTTATGATGAAGTAGATATGCCTCTCGATTTTCTAGGAAGCCTCGAACGTACGCATTACTGCGGCGATTTGCGCGCAGCCAATGCCGGCCAGCAAGTGGTTCTGATGGGCTGGGTCAACCGCCGCCGCGATCACGGAAACCTGATCTTCCTCGATCTTCGCGACCGCTCCGGTATCGCCCAGATTGTGCTCGATAAGGAACTGACCCCTGATGGACACCTGAAAGGCGAACAGGTTCGGCCGGAGTATGTGGTGGCCGCTGTGGGAAAAGTGCGTCTGCGCGACATGGACGCCATCAATCCCAAGATGCCCACCGGTAAAATTGAGATTGAGGCTACGCAGCTTCTCGTTCTGAACGACACGCGCCTGGCACCATTTTCGCCATCGGAAGAAGCCATCCAGAACGAAGAAGTTCGTCTGAAATACCGTTACGTGGACCTCCGCCGCCCTGAGATGCAGCGCAACTTCCGTCTGCGCCACGACATTACGCTGGCCATTCGCGAGAGCCTCAGCAGCCAGGGCTTTCTTGAGATCGAAACGCCAATCCTCACCAAGAGTACACCTGAGGGAGCGCGCGATTTTCTGGTGCCAAGCCGCGTGCATCCGGGCGAGTTTTACGCGCTGCCGCAGTCGCCGCAAATCTTCAAACAGATTCTCATGATCTCCGGTTTCGACCGCTATTTCCAGATCGCCCGCTGTTTCCGCGACGAGGATCTGCGCGCCGACCGCCAGCTCGAGTTCACCCAGGTGGACTTGGAGATGAGTTTTCCGCGTCAGGAGACCGTTTTCGCCGTCGTGGAGCAGTTTATGGTTGCTGCGTTTGCCGCGGCCGGCATCGCGCTGCCAGCGCCGTTTCCCCGCATTACTTACGATGAGTCCATGCGGCGGTTCGGGAATGACAAGCCGGACATGCGACTGCCCGGGCTAACAGATGTGCGTTCAGCCTTCCCCGACGAGGCTTTGGCGACGCTTCAAATCGATCCGGCGCTACCGGTTGTGGCGTTTCGCGTTCCCAACGTGGGCGAGTTGAGCCGGAGAGAGCGCGAAGAGAACCACCCCATCTTCGACTTGAAAAAGGGCGCCAAATTCATCGACGACTTCAGGCGCCTGGCCAAGGGATTCCCTGATTCTGCCGCCACCGTCCGCGAACTCGTTGGCGCAGCAGAAGCCGACTTCGTCATCATCGTGGCCGGCGACCCTGCGCACCCGGTAAAGGCTAGCGACACGAAATTTCCCGGGCGCCTTTCAGAGCGCGAGATCAATGTCTACGCCGCCGCCGGCAACTTTCGCACCGAGTTGGCGAAAAAGTATGCGGAGCGGCATGGAGCGTTCAAAGTGACCGACAAGGTCGTTGACTTGGCAGCCCTGCGTGGTGGCGGAAAGCTGCTAGATGACGCGAAGGTGAAGTGGGGAGCGGAGGCCATCGAAACTTGGCTGAACAGTGAGAAAGGCCCTATCGATGGGACGGAAGCGTTCCAGCCTATCTGGATTGTCGACTTCCCTATGTTTGAGTACGACCTGGCCACACAGAAGTGGATGCCTGCGCATCATCCTTTTACCGCGCCGCACGAGGCGGATATGGCCAACCTGCTCACCGATCCGGCAAGCGTGCGGGCAAATTGCTACGACTTGGCGATGAACGGCTTGGAGCTTGGCTCCGGTTCCATCCGTATCCATCGCAAAGACGTGCAGCAGCAGATTTTCCAGTCGCTTGGCATCAGCGACCAGGAAGCTCGCGCCCGTTTCGGCTTCTTTCTGGATGCGCTGGAGTACGGCACCCCGCCGCACGGCGGCATTGCGCTGGGATTGGACCGGATTGTGATGTTGCTAGCGGGCGCGGCAAACCTGCGCGAGGTCATCGCCTTCCCCAAATCCGCAAAGGCAATCGACTTGATGGCCGACGCGCCCACTACCGTCACGGACCAGCAGTTGAAGGAACTGCATATACGGGTGGCGCTGAAGAGCTAGTCTTGCCACAGCGCGCAGCTACGCTGCGATCAATGCTGCAGGAAGGGCTGATCTTGCTTCGGCTCGATGAAGCGAGGCAGAAACTCTGGTGCAAGCATGGTCAAAATGCCAAATGTCCAAACTTAATGGCCCAGCAGCGGAACCGCGTGTTGTTCTGATGGAAGGTTGAATTGGCAGTAGAAGAACAGCCAAGAAGTTGTGACGCCAATGAGAATCGCCCCTGCCACAACACGTCGAACAATTCTTGGGGCAATTGATTTTAAGGAATAGAGGTAAATGAGCACCAGCGGAACTACCCACGCGCTCAACGAGAGTAGCCAATTTGATATGCGCGTGTCTGAGTGCCTGTCGAAGGCGGAAATTGGGACCGCAACAGCCTCAAAAGTGGCGAAGTACGCGCACTCCCACCCCGGCGCTGAATTCGGGCCCGACCAGAACTGCACGTTCCCAACAGCCGGGATGAAAAAAGCTGCCGCGAACAGACTGAATCCAGCAACGCGAAGCTTGAAAGGCCGTCATACCCTGTCCAACTCCGCAAACAGCTCGCTCAGGACCACACGAATCGGAGTGTCCGACACAACCAATTCGCCGGTTTGAACTTCTTCGAGGCCGCTTGAAGTGTACCGATAGACAATGCGCGGTTCGGGATCGATGACCCAAATGTGTTCCACGCCAAACTGTCTATACTCGGCCGCTTTCGACCGCACCGCCTGCAATGTATCTTCGGGCGACAGAATCTCGATGGCAATAAGCGGCGGCTGCGTTACGTAGCGCTCAAATCTTTCCCCTGCACGGACAACCAGAACATCCGGAACTCGGAAATTCCTCGCTTTGGTCTGCGTGCGAAGTTCAGGAAACACCTCGACTCCCCACTCCGCGCGCTTGATTGCGAAAAGGACCGTGAGATAGCGCTGAATGATGGAGTGCTCTTTCTCGCCCAAGTTCCGCTCCTCGATCCGCCCGTCGACAAACTCGCGGTCTGGGCTCCAACTCGTGCGGAGGTATTCCCGCACAGTCCAGAGTTCCTCCGAATTGGGCAAAGTAGCCATGCATCGATTATCGCGCCAAAGCCTCCGCGCCGCCACCCGAGCCCTGCGGCCCGCCCAAACTACTCCGTATCCACCTCAGCACCATTTTCCTGCTCGCCCTCCACTGAGATGCGCAGGCGGCGGAGGAAGTGAAGATCGTTTTGGGTGAACGGCGTACCCTCGCTGTCCACCTCCACAGCGGAATCGGCGTCGTCGGTGGTCTCCTTGGCAGAGACCTCGTTGAGGCCAATGGTGGCTTCCAGCATGAGCAGCACATCGAAGCCGTGCTTGCGGATATCCTGCACTACGCCGGCAATGTGCTCACTTTCTATCACCGACTCATGAATGGCCTCGCCCAATTGCTGAATCAGTTCGCGCAGACGGGATGTCACGGATACCTCCGGGAGCGGCGGCCGGCGCTCGGGAAAATGGGCGCGGTTGCGGCACGGGATTCCTATACCTTACTTCCGTTGCCGGTTGGGAGCAACAGGGAAGCAGCAACAAATCCGAAAAAAGTGGCTTTCCCAGGTTCGCTGCTACCATCATAGACGGAATGAAGCCTCACTCAGTTGGCCGCGCTCTCGGTATTGGCATGCGCATCGCCGGGCGTGTCGTCGGCCAGCGCGCTGCCGCGGCCGCACAAAATGCCTCCAGTTCCCCCGCAGAGCGGATGACCGCCGACAACACTGCGCAAAACCGTGCAACCGGGCAGGCCGCCGGGCAGGTTTCGAAAGGAGTCGCCCGCGGCATTGGTGGATTTCTGCGCCCATTTCGCCGCGTGGGTGGCAAACTGATGCTCGAAGTCACAGGCGTCTTCTTCCTTCTGCCCTTGGCCGTGTTTGCACCAGCGCTATGGCGCGCCAAGGCCAGCTATAGCCACGGCCCCGATCACTGGACGTTTGTCTTGTCCGCTGCGCTTTCCGCGCTGTTTCTTTATCTCAGCGGAAGTTCGTTTTGGCGGGCGTGGAGAAAGTGATACGTACCCCTGTGGTATCTATGGTTTAGGCGTCCCCGGCTGGCTCGGCCTTTGGAACGCCCAGACCGCGATTCCGACAATCGCCAAGATCAAAACCAACGCGAAAAACCCTCCGCCACGACCACCGCCAAAACGGATCAACGCCAATGAATCTGTGAATGCAATCAACATATTTCCCCTCCACGGGCCTGGTCAAACTCCGGCCTGCCTGACAGTTGAGACACGATGCAGGTCAGCAAGTTGTGCCAAATCGTGCCGCTGATTGAGGGCCGCATCGGAAACTTCCAAATTTAATCTTCTTGAACTGCGTCGAATTAACGCTTTCCCCAACCGCCGCCACCTGGGGTCTCAACGCGCAAGACATCTCCAGAAGACAGATACCGGTTGCACTTGCCGGGTAGAAGCTCCTCCTCCCCACTCCCGGCTTTCACAATCAATGCGCGGCCCGGCGCGCCTTCCTCTCCGCCATCGAGACCATAAGGGCGGGATTCTCTGCGATCAGCCAGCAGCGTTACCTGCACATCCGCTAGCAGCTCAACCTCTCGAATCAGCCCATCGCCTCCTCGAAATCGCCCTTCGCCGGCCGATCCATCGCGGTATGAGTAGCGCCGCATGCGAAAAGGATAGGCATATTCCAGTGCCTCTATCGGCGTGTTCAGCGAGTTGGTCATATGAGTTTGAACGCCGGAAATACCATCCAGCCCAGGGCGCGCACCCATGCCTCCCGCTGCTGTTTCGTAGTAAGTGAAGGCCTCACCGGTTCGCGGGTCGATGCCGCCAATGGTCAGATTGCTCATGGTTCCCGCGCTGGCCGCCGGCACCTGCTGGGGCACCGCCTTTGCAAGGGCGCGAAGGAGTACGTCCACAATCCGCTGCGAAGTTTCCACGTTCCCACCTGCCACTGCGGCAGGCGGCTGTGCGTCCACAATGCTTCCAACCGGCGTATCGAGCGTAAGTGGCCGCAGAATGCCCGCTGTTGCCGGTGCATCCTCATCCAGCAGGCATCTCAGAGCATAAAAACAAGCTGACAGAGTTATGGCGCGAACTGCATTCACGCACCCCCCAACCTGAGTCGACGAGCCGGCAAAGTCCACGAGCAACTCTGCTGCATCCGGGTTGAATCGCAAGCTTACTGCTATCCTTCGCGGCGCATCGGTAACTCCATCGTCGTCCAGCCAGTCCTCCGCGCTGAAGTCACCGGCAGGCATTTTGCGTAACTCCGCGCGAACCAGCCGCTCAGAGTAATCCAGTAACTCGCCAGCTAGCGCATCAAGTTTCTCCACCCCGTACTTCTCAATCAATTGCAGGATCCGCTGTTCACCCACGCGGCAGGCTCCAATCTGCGCAGCAAGATCGCCCTCGCGCTCTTTTGGAGTTCGAACGTTCAGCAGAATCAGGTTGAGCATCTCACGGTCCAGAATGCCGCCACGGACAATGCGGATCGGTGGAATTCGAATGCCCTCCTGAAAAATCTCTCTCGCCGGCCCCATGGAACCCGCAAACATGCCGCCCACGTCAGCGTGATGCGCGCGATTGGAAACATAAAAAGCGGGCTGGGCTAGATTTGCCACCGCATCGCTCCCAACGAAGACCGGAAGCACCATCGTGATATCCGGCAAATGCGTTCCGCCGGAGTAGGGGTCGTTGAGAATCGCAATATCGCCTGGCGCGAACCGAATCGCGTCGATGGCCGCGTTCACGCTCATGGGCATCGAGCCCAGATGCACCGGCATGTGATCGCCCATGGCAATGGCTCTGCCCTGGCGATCGAAGATGGCGCAGGAGTAATCGCGCCGCTCCTTGATGTTTGGTGAAAGCGCGGTCCGCCGCAGCGCCGCTCCCATCTCCTCGGCAATGGAATGAACGGCACTCTGGAAGATAGCCAGTTCTATGGGATCGGCGGGCGCATAAGTCATGCCGTTTTCTCCTCACCGATAAATATAACCAGGTTTCCAATGCCATCCACACGGGCGCCGCAGCCGGGCGGCAACACCGTTGCCGAGGTATATTCAGTTATCAAAGCCGGCCCATCGATGCTATCTCCGGCGATAAGTCCATCGCGGCGATAGAGGCGCGAAGCTACAAATCTCCCATGGAAGAAAACATCTCGCGTTGCATAACACGCGGCGCTGCCGTCGCCCGGCACAGCATCCTGTTTGGCCGGTGACCAGGGCTCGCTTGGGGCCGTCATGCGCAGCCGCAGATTGACAATCTCCACCGGCCTGAGCTCATCGCAAAAGCCGTATCGTTGCCGATGCAAGCGGTGAAATGCCTCCAAGGCGTGCTCAGGAAATTGCTCATCGTATGGAACATTGAGTTCATACCCTTGACCGCGATACCGGATATCCAGGGTTGGATGCGCCTTGCCGTGAAGGCCCTCCGCCGCAAACTCGGCAATGCCGCGCCGCTCCATCGCCGCGAAGCTTTCCCCCAGACTGTCTATGACGTCGCCGGGCAGCATCACGGTCCGCGAATAATCCCGAACCGCATCCGCCAGCAGAATGCCAACCGCCGACAGCGCCCCCGGCATCGCGGGAACCAGCACCTTGGGAATGCGCAGCGCGCGCGCCAGGGAACAGGCATGAAGCGGACCGCCCCCGCCAAACGCCACGAGAGTGAACTGGCGAGGGTCGTGACCGCGCTCAATCGAGATCACCCGGATGGCCTTCTCCATCTGCGTCTCCACAACGCTCAGAATGCCCGCCGCAAACACCTCCACCGTAGCCAGCGGGCCCTTCTTCTCGTCCATGATCTGTTTGGTCCTGTCCCTGTGCAGCGTAACTCCGCCGCCAAGAAAGCTAGCCGGATCGAGCCGTCCCAACAGCAGGTTTGCATCGGTAACGGTGGGCATGGTTCCCCGGCCAAAGCATATCGGGCCGGGGTCCGCTCCCGCCGACTCAGGGCCGACGCGCAACATACCGCCCGCATCGAAGCGTGCAATCGATCCACCCCCTGCTCCCGCAGAGTGAATGTCGAGCATGGGCACACTCACAGGCTGGCCTGCAATCGCGGATTCGCGCGTAAGGTCAGCGCCCAATCCGGCCGCATCGGCCAGGAACACGTCGGTCGAAGTGCCTCCCATATCGAAGCCGATAATGCGCTCGAAACCAGCCCAGTGCGCCACCTTGCATGCGCCAATCACCCCGCCCGCCGGCCCCGACAATACAGTACGCACCGGCTCCCTCGCCGCCAGTCGCGCCGGAACAATTCCCCCCGAGGATTGCATAACCACCACGCTGCTGCCCGCGCTGTGCTCCCGCACCCGCTTCTCCATGCTCAGCAGGTAGCTCTCCATCCTTGGCGCAAGATAGGCATTAATCACGGTGGTCGATGCCCGCTCATATTCCCGAAACTCCGGAAGAATTCGATGCGAAGTTGAAACAGGTATTGGAAGGCGGCGCAGCGCGGATTCCACGCGCAATTCCGTCTCTGGATTGGCAAACGAAAACAGGAGCGAAATTGCCACCGATTCCGCTCCACATTGGCGCACGCTGGCAACCAGGGCTGCTAACTGCTCGTCCGTTGGAGAGCGGAGTATTTCTCCTTCGGCGCTAACTCGCTCCGGCACGCCGAAGCGGCAATCCCGCGGCAAAAGGCACACTGGCACAGGCGCGAACCAGTCGTAGAGCCGGCTTCGATTCTGGCGTCCAATCGCAATCGTATCTTCGAAGCCCGCAGTGGTTACAAACGCCACGCGCGCGCCCGTTCGCTCCAGCATCGTGTTTGTCCCAATGGTAGTGCCGTGCCGCACTTCGAGCACACTGGCCGAGTCAATCCGCGCAAGCGCGTCAAGCACTGCCAGCGATGGATCCACAGGTGTGGAGAATACCTTCAGAGCCCGAAGCTTTCCGTCCAGAAGATAGACGCAGTCGGTAAATGTTCCGCCGGTATCGATGGCTACGCGCAATTCGCTCCACTTTCGTTACGGCGTCTTCGCAAGCTTCGATAGCCGTACCTTGAACTCTAAAACATTCCGAACTCTAAAGCATAAGGCGCGAGACTCATTGGGACCGACACCCGGTGGAACCAGGCGTGAAACCACGAGTTCACGCCTGCCTCACAGTTCGCATCTTGAACACGATGGCGCCGGCCAGCATCAACGACACAGACATGGCCAGATATCCGGCGCGTGAGTTGCCGGTAAGCGCTTGCAAGAGTCCAACCAGCCATGTGCCGGCAAATCCGCCAAGCGCCCCGCAGCTATTGATAAGAGCCATAACTTCCCCAGCCACATTTTTCGGCAGGATCTCCGGCACTATTGAGAAGAATGGACCGTAAGGCGCAAACATGGCGCCGCCGGCAACAATCAGGAAAGCAAACGCCAGCCAGAAATTATACCCCGCCGTCATGAAAGAGATAAACAGCGCAATCCCGGATAACATCAGAAACGGACCTATGTAACTTTTCCTGTTGAGCGACCTATCGGACAAATGCGCGACGCACAGCATGAGAATAATCGCCAGCAAAAAGGGCGTAGCATTGAGCAGGCCAACGGACTCGATTCCTTGCGCCGATCCCGCCCGGATCATTGTGGGAAGCCATAGGACGAACCCATAGACACCCGCGCTCCAGCAGAAATACATGAAGCAAAGCGGAAGGACATCCGGCACACGCAGAGCGTCCATGAAGTTAGCCATTCGCGGAAGCGTCTGTTGCTCCATCTCAAGGTCGCTTGTAAGCTGGTCGCAACACTCCTTGCTCAACCAGATCGCATCCCGCGGGCGGTCACGCACCACAAGCACCCATACAAACGCCCATGCAATCGAAGGAACTCCTTCAAGAATAAACGTCATCTGCCAGCCAACCGCCTTGATCAGAAATCCGGTGACTGCGGACATCCAGAGAACAGTAACCGGGTTTCCAAGGAGAAGGATGGCATTCGCCCGCGACCGCTCCGCGCGCGTAAACCAGTTTGTGAGCAGAATCAGCATCGCAGGCAGAATCACGCTTTCCGCCACTCCCAGCAATAGCCTGTCGAGCGCCAGCAGCCAGAACTCCCGGATAGCACCTGTCAATGACGCGAGCGCACCCCAACTCAGGAGCGCGAAAAACACCAGCTTCGTTGCGCTTCCGCGCCGCGCATAAGCCGCTCCCGGAATTTGAAACAGAAAGTAACCCAGGAAGAACAGCGACCCTAGAAATGCCGACCGGGAATCGCTGATTTGCAGGGTCTTTGCAAGCCCGGCAGCCGCGCCGAATCCGTAGTTTGCACGATCGAGATATGCAAGACTATAGGTAACAAACACTGGCGGTAAGAGGTAAAACCAGCGGCGGCGCAATCCCATCGGCCATCTATCTTCCATTCGCACTTGTCCATTTGGCACACAAGCTTTATAGCATCCCCCTGGCCAACTACTCCAATCTTGAATCCGTCTTTATACTTGAGAATGGAAAGGGCTCCCCCATCGAAACCATCCCGCTCATGTCGGTACTGGAGACAGCAGACGCAGGCTTGTTCAGCGTCGCAACCCATACACGCGGGCCTGCCGGCCTTCTTCCCTTATCGCCGGAGATGCTGCTCACTGAGCCATCCGGGAACCTCTTCGGCCTAAGTCAAAGTGCCGGAATGGGGTGGGATCCGGGGCGCCTTCTCGATCCCGAGTTCCTTATCCTGAGCACCCACGGTGGCCTGCGCGCCGAGAGCGGCGAGCCCATTGCTCTCGGCTTCCATACTGGTCACTGGGAAGTCGGCTTACTGGTGGCGGAAGCTGCCCGTGAATTGAAAGCTCTGCGCGCCATTCCCTTTGCGGGAGCATGCACCGATCCATGCGATGGCCGCACGCAAGGCACAACTGGGATGCTGGACTCGCTCCCTTTTCGCAACGATGCCGCAATTGTACTGCGGCGCCTGATGCGTTCGCTGCCCACCAGCAAGGGAGTTATAGGCATTGGGACGTGCGACAAGGGACTGCCCGCCATGATGATGGCGCTGGCTTCTTCAGGCAAGAGCCCTGCCGTTCTTGTTCCGGGGGGTGTAACGCTTCTGCCCGAGTCTGGCGAGGATGCGGGCAAGGTGCAAACCATTGGCGCGCGCTTTGCTCAAAATCAAATCTCTCTGGAGTACGCCGCTGAGGTCGGTTGCCGCGCGTGTGCGTCGCCGGGGGGCGGATGCCAATTCCTGGGCACGGCGGCAACCAGCCAGGTGGTTGGCGAAGCGCTGGGGCTGGCATTGCCCCACACTGCGCTGGCGCCTTCGGGCCAACCGATCTGGCTCGATGCCGCGCGGCGATCCGCGCGCGCCGTTCTGCGGCTGCATCAGTTGCAAATGGGCGCCGAGGACGTGTTGACTCAACCGGCAATTCGAAACGCAATGGTGGTCCACGCGGCCTTTGGCGGCTCTACAAATCTTCTGCTGCATATTCCGGCTATCGCGCATGCGGCAAAGCTACAGCGGCCATCTGTCTCCGATTGGACCGAGGTAAATCGCCAGACTCCGCGTTTGGTGGATGCGCTCCCAAATGGACCCCGTAACTTCGCGACCGTGCAGGTATTTCTTGCCGGCGGCGTGCCCGAGGTTATGCTGCATCTGCGGGCTGCCGGGCTGCTGGATACAAGTGTCAAGACCGTATCGGGCGAAACTGTCGATGCTTGCCTGGATTGGTGGAAAGATGGCGAAAGGCGCTATGAATTACGCCGCGTTCTGAAACAACGCGACGGCATCGATGCTGACGATGTCATCATGTCGCCTAGCCGCGCCCGGTCCAGCGGACTAACTTCCACCATCTGTTTCCCAATCGGCAATCTAGCGCCGGAAGGCTCTGTAATCAAGAGCACCGCGATCGATCCTTCTCTGATCGACGACCAGAATGTTTATCGGCATGTTGGACCAGCCAGAGTTTTTGTTTCGGAAGCTTCCGCCATGGAAGCTATCAAGAGCGGCACAGTGACGCGGGGCGATGTTATTGTGCTGATCTGCGGAGGCCCGGCAGGCGCGGGCATGCAGGAGATCTATCAGATTACGGCAGCGCTCAAGCAACTTCCCCACTGCAAACACGTAGCGGTATTGACCGACGCGCGATTCAGCGGTGTCTCCACTGGAGCCTGCATTGGCCACATTTCTCCGGAAGCGCTGGCAGGTGGACCCATTGGCAACGTTCAGGAAGGCGACCAGATTGAAATAACAATCGATCGAGACAAGCTTTCTGGTTCCGTCAATCTCATAGGAGACGCAAGGGAGTTATTCGGGGCAGAGGAAGGCTCGCGCCGGCTCGCGGAAAGGATGCCTCGCCCTGACTTATCTCCGCATCCACAACTCCCGGACGATACTCGCCTCTGGGCTGCGCTGGTAAAAGCAAGTGGGGGTGTTTGGGCCGGCTGCGTTTACGACGTCGACATGATTATCTCGCGACTGGAGAAACAAAAGTGAAGCTCTACAGAACTAACAACGGATCTTACGTGGAACAGGGAGGCAGTTACTTTAAGATTCCCATTAAATCGTGGGATGGGCTGGTTACACACGACAATTTGCAAGACTATCTAGCATTGATCACCGAAAAGGGCGAGACCGCGAATGACTTTGCCTCCGCGCACATTCTGGCCCCCATAGGCAATCAGGAAGTGTGGGCTGCGGGAGTTACTTACTACCGCAGCCGCAGCGCGCGAATGGAAGAATCGAAGAGCGCGGGAGGCGGCGATTTTTATGATCGCGTGTATTCCGCAGAGCGGCCGGAGTTATTCTTCAAGGCCACCGCAAGCCGAGTCGCCGGCCCATGGGGCCATGTTCGCATTCGCAGCGACGCCAAATGGTCGGTGCCGGAACCGGAGCTCACGCTGCTCGTCAATCCTCGTGGCCAGATCGTCGGCTACACCGTCGGAAACGATATGAGCTCGCGCGATATCGAGGGAGAGAACCCGCTCTATCTGCCCCAGGCGAAAGTCTATGACCGCAGTTGCGCGTTGGGTCCGTGCATTCTCATCGGCAGCGATCCGCTGCCTGCCTCCACACCGATTCGCGTGGAGATAGCGCGCAATGGCCGCATGGAGTTTTTCGGCGCAACAACCCTTGCCGAGCTCAAGCGGAAACCTGAAACTCTCGTCGAATATCTCTTCCGGGATAACAGCTTTTCTTTCGGCACATTCCTGATGACTGGAACGGGTATCGTTCCTCCCGACTCCTTTACCCTGGCAAGCGGAGACCGGATTCGCATTACCATCGATCCCATCGGCACGCTCGAAAATGAAGTGGTACAAGGAAGCTGAATACTCCTTGAACCGGCCGGTGAATGGCGTCCTTTCGAGTGCCCTGGCAACGAGAGCCACGGTTTTGTTTCGGCCCCATCCTCACGCCGAGCGAATCCGCCGCGGCGTGAGGAGATGAAGTTTACTACTGGGCTTTGTAAGTGTATACGGTGGGCTGCCATGCTCCGGCGATGTATGAGTAGAGCGTGGAGTAAATCGTCTCGCCATTGGTGGGAAGACCACTAACAGTTACAGAGGTGAGCGTTGTTGCACCGCCGGAATAGAGGCTCTTCGCATTCGCACCGGAAGAAGCAGTGCCCAGGTTGAGCCAGTAGTACGTTACGCCGCTGCCGGCGGACCAGGTGAAAGTTACGCTCGAGCTTGTCAATGTGCTTGTCGGGGTGGGACTGGTTAGCGCAGCCGGCGTTGGAGATCCGGAGGCGGTGTAGGTATATACGGTGGGCTGCCATGTTCCGGCGATATACGAGTAAAGCGTGGCATACATCGTTTCGCCGTTGGTGGGAAGTCCCGTTACGGTGACTGATGTGGTTGTAATTGAGCTGCCGGAGTAGATGTTTTTCGAATTTGCTCCCACGTTTGCCGTGCCAAGGTTGAACCAGTAGTCAGAAACTCCGCCGCCGGGCAACCATGTAAAGGTGGCACTGGAGCTTGATAATTTGGTACTCGGAGTGGGAGTTGTAAGCACAGCCGGCGTTTGCGATCCAGATGCGGAATAGGTGTACACGATTGGCTGCCAGGCTCCCGCAATATAGGAGTAGAGCGTAGCGTAGAGTGTCCCACCGTATTGCGGAATGCCAGTTACGGTTGCCGTGAGCGCTGTGGTTGACCCTGAGCTATAGATGTTCTTGGCGTTGGCTCCGGAGTTCGCTGTGCCGAGGTTGAACCAGTAGTGTGTGATCCCGGTTCCGGGTGTCCATGTAAAGGTTGCGCTTGAG
>Ga0302282_1000731_pt1 | contig 24652 bp, 25 predicted proteins | sample III_Fen_E1_3_FD_198763 | JGI IMG/M metagenome (GOLD analysis project Ga0302282, IMG submission 198763) | Peat permafrost microbial communities from Stordalen Mire near Abisko, Sweden - III_Fen_E1_3 | ecosystem: Environmental > Terrestrial > Soil > Wetlands > Permafrost | place: Sweden: Abisko... | reverse complement strand
TGCGAACCGAAGTTGATTTCGAGCTTGGAGTCTTCAAGCTTCTTGCTCACGGCGCGCTTCTTTTCGACCTCATACTCGTACAGCCGCGAGCGCAACATCTTCATCGCCTTGTCGCGGTTCTTATGCTGGGAGCGCTCGTTCTGGCACTGCACGACGATGCCGGTCGGCAGATGCGTCATGCGCACCGCGGAGTCGGTGGTGTTCACGTGCTGGCCACCCTTGCCGCCGGAGCGATAGGTGTCGATGCGCAGGTCTTCCACTTTCAGATCGACGTGAATGGTTTCGTCAATCTCTGGAGAAACGTATACCGAAGCGAACGATGTGTGGCGGCGCTTGGCTTGATCGAAGGGCGAGATGCGCACCAGGCGATGCACGCCGCTTTCGCCCGCCAGCATGCCGAACGCGTATTCGCCCGTGATGGTGAAGGTGGCCGACTTGATGCCCGCCTCTTCGCCATCCTGGTAGTCGTTCATTTCGGTCTTGAAGCCCTGCTGCTCGGCCCAGCGCAGATACATGCGCAGCAGCATCTCGGCCCAGTCCTGGCTTTCGGTGCCCCCGGCGCCGGGATGCACGGTGACAATGGCGTTGAGCGCATCGGCCTCGCCCGAGAGCATAGTGCGCGCTTCGAGATCTTCGGCGAAGGCCCCCAGTTCCTTGATGCCCTTCTCCAAATCCAGGAGAACATCCTCGCCCTCGCGTGCCAGTTCGAAGTAGGCATCGATGTCGCTCGAGCGGCGCACCAGTTCGTCGTCGTCGGCCACAAGCTTCTCAAGCCGCTTGCGGTCGCGCATCAGAGGCTTGCTCGCTGCCGGATCGTTCCAGAGCGCCGGATCGGCCAGCTTCTTTTCTATGTCGGCTAGTTCCCTGCGGATGCGAGCAGGGTCAAAGATACTCCCGCAGGTCGCGCACTTGACTGCGCACGGGAGCGTAGGCGAATTCGAGATCGTTGAGAGACATTGTGCTCTATGACCTGCCTTGGTTTTGGACTGTCAATGCGTTATTCCTTGACGGATTCAGAATATCATTGCATCGATTGCATTTCGTCTCAAGGGTAAAAGCTCACATCGGGCATCGGATAGTGCTTGTGATTGCGAGTCCACAAAGCGGCCTGGTTTTGCACGGCTGCGGCGGCAATCAGAGCGTCGGCGATCTTGAGATTGTGGCTCTTGCTGTATCGACGCAGATATTCACCCGCCAATTGGCCGATCTTCTGGTCGAGGTCAACGCGGGTGAGCGGAGCAAAGAATCGGTTAATCGTCGGGATCTCGTTGGAACGCGCGCCCGCGTCGATCTCTGCGAAGGTAATTGGCGATATCAGGATCGGCGAAGCCGAAGCCGCCAGAACGCTCCACTGTGCGAGGATTGCCTGATCTCGCCCGCGCAGAACTTCGATCACAATGTCGGAGTCGATCAGAATGCTCATTCGGATGCCGAACGATCCAGTTCCAGCCGTTTCAGCCGGTCGTCATTGCGTAGATTGCGAACGAAGGACTGCGAATCCTCCAAGTCGGCTCGATTTTTCCAAAGTCCGACGACTCCGAGCATCGCTTCGCGGCGTTCCGCAAGATTCCCCATGTAGCGCTCACGAACGGCAACACGCACCAATTCCGAGATTGTTGCTCCTTCAAGCAATGCCTTGGCATGAAGAGTCGTCCAGAGGTCATCTTCGAGATATAGCTGAGTCCTTCTCATGATGTATAGCATACATCGTTACGCGTAAAATCGTCCATAACCTATTCCCGAATAGACGGAGCGGCGACTCACCGGCGCGACAGCTTTCCCGTCCAGCCAACCATTCCTAAGCTCAGTAAGGCACACACCCACGCAAAGACATCGCCGTGCGCCGTGTAGAACGTGATGTCGTTGCGGAAGGCGAATTCGGCCGGCAGCGCGTCGGTCTGGTGGCGGGGAATCGACTGGCGCACGCGGCCATAAGGATCGATCGCCGCGGTGACGCCCGAGTTGGTGTCGCGCAAGAGCCAACGGCGGTTTTCAATGGCTCGCATGCGCGCCATATTCAGGTGCTGCCAGGGAGCGCTGGTGTCGCCGTACCATCCGTCGTCGCTGATGTTGACGAAAACCTCTGCGCCATGGCGCGCAAACTGACGCACCTCGTCGGCGAAGACCGCCTCGTAGCAGATGAAGACGCCGTAGCGATGTTTTTCCTGGTTTTGGTTGACTAAGAGGAACGAATTGCGTTCCGTGCCGCGCGTGAACATGCCCACGCGGCCGGTGAGCTTGTGTGCAAAGGTGAGCAGATTCTGGAATGGTATGTACTCACCGAAGGGGACGAGGTGGATTTTGTCGTAGCGGCCCACACGGCTGCCGTCCGGGCCAATGAGGAAGGCGGAATTGTAGAAGCGCGCGTCGCCGTCCAGCCGGAGCATAGCGTCCACACCTTGCCCGAATTCCATGCCGACGCCGCCGACGATCAGCGGCGCGTGCGTGGCTGCGGCGACCGACTTCATGGCCTGCTGGAAGCGGGGGTCGTCGCCGAAGTAGGGCGCGGGCGACTCCGGCCAGGCCACGAGATCGGGATACGTGGGATAAGGCGGACAGATGATTTCGCCGTTGGACGCGCCGGTCTGCGGAATGCCGGCAATGTAGGTCTTGCATTGCTCATCGGCCAGACGCGCGAACTCGGCAATGTGGCGATCCCACTCCGGCCCTTGCCAGTTATTCACGCCGCCCACATCCAGATTCGGCTGAATCAGAACCGCGGTCGCCGTGGGCGCGGGCTTGGGCGGCGCGATAAAGGTGCCGGCGAACCCGGAAATCAGCAGCAGGGCTCCGCATCCGGTCCAGGCCCAGCGGCCGGAGAGCGGGTTTTTGATCTCCTTCCCCAGCAAGAAACCGCCGGCCAGGAGCGCATTCACCGCGACCAGCACAAAGCTGATCCCGTACACGCCCGTCCAGGGCGCGAGTTGGTTGATGAGCGCGTTATCCACCTGCGAATAGCCAAGCTGGTCCCAAGGAACGCTGGTGATGCGCGCGGCGGCAAGTTCGAGGCCCGTCCACAGAAAAGGCGCGAAGGCAAGCGCTATGCGCGTCGAGCCGGTAGCGCGCCGCACCAGCACGAGTCCGAGGCCGAAGAGTCCGAAATAAAGTCCCAGCACGAGGCTGAAGCCGATCAGCAACAGCGTCGGCGCGAGAAACGGCATGTCGCCATAGTGCGACATGGTGTCGCGGATCCAGTAGCAGTTGCCCAGGTACCACAGCACTCCGCAGAGATAAGCGATGGAGAACGCACGGCGCAGGGGATGGCGCTCATTATCTGGTGAGTTCGAAAGCAGCGCCCACAACAACGGCACCAGCGCGAACCACGCAAAGACACTGCGCCAAGGCGGCATCGGTCCGGCCAGCGGGAACGGCAACTCCAGCAAGCAGGCCGAAAGCCCCGCGGCGGCCCACGGCTTCCATGTGGATTGCATACATCGGCGAGTGTAAAACATTTGCCTGCGATAGAATCGAAAGCATGGTATTCGCCGTCTTCGCAATACGCGTGCTGGAAGTGATGTTCTTTGCCGGCCTGGTGGGATCGGCAGTGGTGGTGCTGATCAGCTTTTACGAGGACGGGAAAGAGCTGTTCGGCAAAGACTAAAGCTGATCGCGTGATCTCTTGGACCGGTGCGGGTCTGGAGCGGTCCTCCGTCGAGAACGCCGCGGCGTTGCCCTTACGCGCTGCGCCGACGTAATGGGAAACTGCCGCCATGGTGGCCGCTACGCCCGCCTTGCTGGTGCTGTAACTCATGGCCGAAGGCAGCGGGATACTCATGGCTGCCGCCGTCGCAATGGCATCCTGATTCGCACCCAGAAACACGAAGTCCCAGTTGTACTTGTCTCTCTGCTCCCGGATCATTTCGCCGATCTTGTCGAGGTTGTATTGCTTGCTCGCGTTCTCCAGACCGTCGGTGAGCGTGACCACAATAACTTTTGACGGGCGCTCCTGTTCGGGGAGCGCCGCAAGCTCCTGCCCCAGTTCGACGATGGTGCGTCCCTGCGCGTCCAGCAGCGCGGTTGATCCGCGCGGGACGAATGTGTTTTGTGTCAGTTCCGGACACTCTTTGAGAGGTTTGTCGAACACAGTCTCGTATTGATCGTCGAACTGCACCAGTTTGACCGTTGCCTCGCCGGGAATCTCCCGCTGCGTTCGGATGAACTCGTTGAAACCCGCCACGGTCGATTCCTTGCAGCTCTCCATGGAGCCCGAGCGATCCAGAACGATCGCAATGCGCGTGAAATTGTCCTTCATTTTTCCTCCTCCGCCTTATTTTTCGACGGGCCGGTCCTGAATGGGGTCGCCACCGTGTAGACCACCGCCTTCTCGACTTTGAGCGCCGCGGTGATGCTCTCTCCCGGAGGCCGCCTTCCGTTGTAGACGTCGCTCAGGTACTGCGGAGAAACCCCGAGCCTGGTCGCGAATTGCTGGGCGGTTTGCTCTCCCTGCTGCTTCTTCAGGAACTCCATGAACTGATCGAGATTCATTCTTTTTACGGCCATGCAGCCAGTATACGTCACTTGACGTATACGTCAAGTGACGTACGCTTGCGGCTGCTTTCCGTCCTCTTGCCGGCGCCGGGCGAGAACCTGAAACCCGCGCCCCAAGGGGCGATGCGCCACGGACGCGATAGGATCTTCATTTTTTATTGACACCCATATTGCTGGCAGTTAGACTCATCGCAGAGCGGTGGTTTCGCTCGAACGATTTTCCACCTCCGGTGCCCCGGCCGGCTTTCAAGCGATGGCCTCTTCTCGAACGACCGTAGCCCCTCCAAGTGACCGCGTGCGGTTGATCGTGGCGTCCTCCGTGATGCTCACGTTTATTTCCTTCTGGCGCGCGGCGGCCATTGTTCTCAACGACCTCGGATCGTCAGCTTTTTACGCGGGCGGCATCGCCGAGCAGGCGGTGGGCGCGGCAGCCCCGTGGTTCATCCTCGGCATCATGCTGTTCAGCTTCGCCGTGCGCGCGGTGTACGTCGAAAGCTGTTCCATGTTCACGCGCGGCGGCGTATACCGCGTGGTCAAGGAGGCGCTCGGCGGCGGCTTCGCCAAACTCAGCGTCTCGGCGCTGATGTTCGATTACATTCTCACCGGCCCCATCTCCGGCGTTTCCGCGGGGCAGTACATCACCGGCCTGCTCAACGAACTGATCAAAGTAGCCAACCAGTGGCATTGGCTGCCGCCGGCATTGATGGACGTGCACAACAATCCCATCCAGCTGAACATGAACTACACGTCTGCGCTGCTGGCTGCGGCGGTGACGATCTATTACTGGTGGCAGAACGTCAAGGGCATTGAGGAGTCGAGCGACAAGGCGCTGCGCGTTATGCAGATCACCACAGTGATGGTGATCATTCTGCTGATTTGGGGCTGTTATTCGGTTGCCATCCGTGGCGCCTCACTCCCGCCTTCGCCCATCCCCTCCCATTTCCATTTCAGCAATGACGCACTCGGGTTCCTGAAAGGACGCGGGCTGCCGATCTTCGGCCTGTTTGGCGTCCTGATGGCCTTCGGCCACTCCATTCTTGCCATGAGCGGCGAGGAAAGCCTCGCGCAGGTCAATCGCGAGATCGAGCACCCGAAGCTCAAGAACCTGAAGCGCGCGGCGATCGTCATTGCCATCTACTCGCTCATCTTCACCGGCGGCGCAACATTGCTGGCGTCGATGCTGATCCCCAACTACGAGCGAACCCACATCTATGCCGACAACCTGATTGCCGGACTAGCGATGTTCATGGCGGGACCACTGGTGTGGCGCATCCTTTTCCGGGTGTTCGTGGTGCTGGTGGGATTCCTGATTCTCTCGGGCGCTATCAACACTTCCATGATCGGTTCCACCGGCGTGCTGATGCGCGTAGCCGAAGACGGCGTGCTTACTGACTGGTTCCGCAAGCCGCACCGGCGCTTCGGCACCAGCTATCGCATCGTGAACCTGGTCTTTGTCCTCCAGATGTTCACGATCATCGTGAGCCGCGGCGACGTGATCATGCTGGGTGAGGCCTACGCATTCGGCGTGATCTGGTCGTTCACGTTCAATAGCCTGTCGATGCTGGTGCTGCGCTGGAAGTACAAGGGCGAGCGCGGCTGGAAGGTTCCGCCCAACATCCGCATCGGAAAAACCGAGATCCCTGTCGGCCTGATTTCGGTGTTTATGGTGCTGCTGGCAACGGCCACCGTGAACCTGTTCACCAAGTCGATTGCCACGGTGAGCGGCATCATCTTTGCCATCGCGTTTTTCATCGTGTTTACGGTGTCGGAGCGCATCAACCGGCGCAAGCACGCGGTCACCGCCAAGGAGATGAAAGACCACTTCCAACTGGAGCACCAGGACACGGTGGACCGGGAGTCGGCGGCGATCCGCCCCGGCGGGGTGATGGTGACCATGCGCGATGCGGCCAATCCGCTGGCCCTGAAGTGGACGCTGGCGCGTACCAGCACCGATGAGCGAGATGTTGTGGTGATCAGCGTCAGGCTGATGGGCGCTGGAGGTCCGGAATACCTGAGCGCCGAGGAGCAGAGCTTCAGCGAGCACGAGCAAATGGTCTTTACCAAAGCCGTATCGGTTGCAGAAAGCTTTGGCAAGAGGGTTTCGCTCCTGGTGGTTCCGGCAGCCGAGATCTTTCCCGCTCTCACCCAGACCGCAAGCTCGCTCGAGGTAGAATCGGTGGTCTCCGGCAGTTCGAGCTCGTTAAGCGCTGAAGAGCAGGCCTTCTACATGGGACAGGCCTGGGAGGCGTTACCCGAGCCTAAACGGCAATTCAACTTCTGCGTTGTGGCTCCCAATGGGGACATTAAGGTGTTCTACATCGGGCCTCATGCGCCGTCTTTGAGTTCCGACGACGTGCAGCTCGTGCACAGGCTGTGGCTGAACATGCGCCGCGATCCAGCGGCGGCCGAACTGCATCACAGCGACATCATCACCTACGCTCTGACGCGCCTGGCCGGCCAGTACGCGCGCGAGAAGCAGGACATCCTGCGCGACCTGCGCAATAGCCGCGGAGCAGGTTCGGCTGCCTCCATGCGGCTTGGCCCGCAGGATCCATACGGTTCCGGCGGCATCACGCCATCGCCGCGCGCGGTGAAGCAGACGCGGGACCAATGAAGCAGGGACTAAGGGACTCGGGACTAAGGGACTAAGGAAATACAACCCCACGGCTTTGATTGCATATAGTCTCATTGAACAAGGACCGATAGACACCGGGGTGTTATTTATTGCATGCCGTGGACGATCCACCCCTAGTCCCTCAGTCCCGAGTCCCTTAGCCCCTGTCTTTACGCGGAGTACACGTCTCCCGGCTGCCAGCGCTCGACCTTCACGTCCGGCTCAACCAGAGCGCCGAGTTCTTCCGGCGTGCCCTTCAGCGGCGGAAACGTACCCCAATGGATGGGCAGGACTACCTTGGGCGCCAGGAGGCGGCAGGCAAGCGCTGCTTCCTTCGGTCCCATGGTGTAGTGGCCGCCAATGGGCAGCATGGCCACCTCGGGCTTGTACAACTCACGGATGAGCTGCATATCGCCAAAAACACACGTGTCGCCTGCGTGGTAAAGCACGGGTCCGCCGGCCACTTCCAGCACGAACCCAGCGGCAACGCCGACATAGTGCACGCCCTTGTCGTCCTCGGCACCGGATGAGTGCTTGGCATCGACCATGGTGGCGGCCACGTCGTCGAGCTGCACAGTGCCGCCCAGATTCATGCCGGTGAACTCCTTTGCGCCCTGTTCGGCGACGTAGGCGGCCAGCTCGTAAATCGCCACCACGTGCGAACCATGCTTCTTGGCCACCGGCACGGCGTCGGAGATGTGGTCTCCATGCCCGTGGGTCAGCAGGATGTAGTGGATCTTTGACGGAAGTTGAAAACCCTGCGGGTATTTGGGGTTATGCGCGATGAAGGGATCGATCAGGATATTGGTGCCCTTGGCCGTCTGAACCAGCACCGTGGCGTGACCAAGCCAAGTGATGCGCGTGGCGTCTGATGTGCTCATGATATTTCCTCAGCTTTCGGCTCCTTGCTCTTGGCTCCGTCGCTCCCTGTCTTCCTCACCGCGTAATGATGACCTCAGAGACGCTGTCCTTGGCGAGGAACTGCCGGTGCCCCGACCACCCCGTAAACAGGCGCTCGATGCTGCGGTTGGTAAAGGCGCGCTGGATGGGAAACTGCTGCGTGATCTGCATGTCGACGTCATCGCCGGGGGTGACGTGGTAGCGGTAACGCACCACTTCTTCGCCCTGCGTGCGCGTGTGGAAGAAGGCCAGCACCTGCCCGCCGGGATTCATGGCCGCGCGCAGACGTTCCACCATCGGCGCCACTAACGGCTCGGGCAGAAAGTCGAGCACGGTCCACAACAGCACCACGTCAAAGGTGCGCCCTGAGAAGTTGAGCGAGTGATCGAGAAAGCCCTCGACATTCCAGATCGGGATGCCATCTTCATCGGTGCCCGAGCGCCAATCTCCCGTGTAGGCATCGGCGACAAGGTCGGCCATAAACACGCTGTGCCCCAGGCTGGTCAGGTAGTTGATATTGGCAGGCGAAGTATAACCGGTATCGACGATGCACAGCCCCGGCTCGGACTGCAACCGCTTCCGCAACACCGACCATGCTCCGGAATGGCGCGGTACACGAGGCCCCGTAAGCCCTGCGGCTCCAGGGGATGCCGTGGCCTCCTGCTTCTTTTTGAACCAACGACGCAGCACAGTGCATTCCTCAAAAGGCCAGGCAAAATCGGGCGGCGAATCAGGAATGGCCCGGCACGGGTTTTCCAGTCCTAGAAAGTACCGTCGCCGTTGTGCTGCAAGTTAACGCCCTCGGTCCCTTTCGAAACCGATTGAGTAAGGTCCACCTTGCCGCGAAAGACGGCATTGTCCTCAACGGCCAGGCGCAGGGCGCGGATATCGCCTTCGAGGTTGCATCCGGCACGCAACTCCACTCGTCCGCTGGCGATCACATTGCCTTGAACCCGGCCCAAAACCAGTACGTCCTTGGCAGCAAGGTCGGCCGCCACATTGGCATTGGGACCGATGGTCAGTCGATTCTCTGCCAGGCTCACTGTTCCTTCCACCCTGCCGTCCACGACCAGGTCTTCCTGGCCCTTCACTTCACCGCAAATTACGATCGTCTTTCCGATTCGCGCGGGAGAATTTTCCACTGCCATGGTTTTGATCCCTTTCGAGCTGCCTTAGAGGCCCTGCCCGCACTATATCAACCCTGCCCCAGCGGTTCAATTTGCCGGTTCAATGCGCGGCTGCGCGAGATTGCCAATTCTTCGCGGGTTTCTCCACGATACACCCGGCGGGCTCCTTAAAGAAGACCTGGCGCCACCGACCGGCACCGTACACTATTCGTTGTGTACCGATTGATTGCCCGCCTGCTCCTGATTCCCCTCCTGGTTCTCTGGGTGAATCCGGTCCTTGCCCAAACCTCCTCCGGCCGTGGCGTGGCCGCGCCACCCCTGACGGGTCAGGCTCTGGTGGAAGGCGCACTCGCCAACGAGCTAAGTGCGGCAGAGGACGTGAGCCATCCCATGCGCTATCAATTGCGCAAGACCAACCCGCGTGGGATCACCACCAAGGAGATCATGGAAACCCGGGACGGCGAGGTGGCGCGGCTGATTGCGATCAACGACCAGCCGCTGAGCTCCGCCGATGAGGCGACTGAAGATGCGCGGCTCAATGCGCTGCTCGGCGATCCCGCGAAACAGCGGCGCCGCAAGCAGGCCGAGGACGATGACACCGGCCGCGCCCTCAACGTGCTGCGCGCCCTGCCCAGCGCATTTCTGTATCGAGACGCCGGCCCCGGCGAAGGGCCCACGGGAAAGGTGGAGAAGTTTGCCTTCCGGCCCAATCCCGCGTTTACATCGACGGACCTGGAGACGGAGGTCTTGCCCGCCATGGCCGGGGAGATCTGGATCGATCCCGTGCATCTTCGCGTGGCTCGGCTCGATGCCCACCTGCAACAGGATGTGGATTTTGGCTGGGGGATCCTGGGCCGGCTGAACAAGGGCGGCTGGATCGTGATCGAGCAGGCGGACGTGTCTGGAGGCCAGTGGCGGACGGTGCGCTTTGCGATGCAGATGAGCGGGAGGGTGGTTTTCAAGAACCGCGTGTTCGACACCACGGAGGTGCAAACCAATTACGCGCCGCTGCCGGCGGGAATGAGCTACGAGAAAGCCATCGAAATCCTGCTCTCCGGCAAATAAAAGCCAGGCGGCGTTAGCGGGGCTGGCGGAGTTGGCCCGGTCATCATGGTCGCGTGAAATTCCGCGCGCAAAAAAGGCCCAGGCAACTGCCCGGGCCGTTTTTGTTTCGATCGCGTCTTCTACATCTTGGCGAAGACGATGACCATGGTGAAGAGGGTGAGGGACTCAATGAACGCCAGGCCGAGCACCAGGAAAAGCATAATGCCGGCGCGCGTTCCGGGGTTGCGAGCCAGCGCCTCGACGGCCGAACCGACCGCACGGCCCTGTCCCATGCCGCAGAGTCCGGCTGCAAGGCCCATGCCGATGCCGGCGCCGATTGGAATCAGGCTGGCGGGCGTGCTGCCGCCATCCGCAAAGACCGGGACGGCAAAACACAGAGCCGCCAAAGCCATGAACAAATACTGAAGTTTCCGCATAGTTCTCCTGCTTCCTGAAAATTGACCGCCAGTGGGTGGTTGAGGCTCACCGTGCTGGCCCCCTCACGCTCGCGGTCGTCCGTATGTGCGGAGCGGAAGCGCTCTCCGCCGGAATTTTGTTGAAGCTACTAGCTGCCCTTAATGCTCGTGCGACACCGCCATCGACAGGTAAATCATCGACAGCAGCATGAAAACGAAAGCCTGAATCACTGAAACCGCGAGATGCAGTCCGAGAAAGACCGAAGGCCACACAATCGGAATCAGCGAAAACCACACCAGCGTCAGCAAATCGCTGGCGAACATGTTGGCGTAAAGACGGATGGTGAGCGACATCATGCGCGCGAGGTGAGAAATGATCTCGATGGGAAACATGAGGGGCGCCAGCCACCAAAGCGGGCCCGCAAAGTGCTTGAGATAGCCGATCGGCCCCTGCACGCGAACGCCGTGGAAGTTGTAGTAGAGGAACGTGAGCACGGCCAGGCCCAGCGGCACCCAGGGCCGGCTGGTGGGCGTGGTGATGCCGGGAATCAGACCTAGGAGATTGTTCAATAAAACGAAAAGGAAGATGCAAGTGACGAAGGCCTGGAAGCGCTCGTAGCCGTGGCCGATGATCTGGTCGCCCAGGTCGCCAATCGCTTCGTGGATCATCTCCGCAACCTGCTGCCCGGGGTTGGGCTTCTCCACAGAAAGCGTCAGGCGCACGATGAGAAAGAACGCGATAAGAAGGCCCGCAACGAGCACTTCCCACGCCAGTGTGCTGTTCACCAGCGCGGCTTGCTGAGTTGCTTCCGCAGATTTGACGCCGATCGCTTCATAAAGCTTGATCAGCATACCCCCAAAAACGAGGTCCAAAAAATGTATCAACGCAACTGCCTCCAACACAAGAACTTGGGTTTATCCATGGTGCGGTGCGAAGCGAGCAAGAAATAGCCCAACCCTCATTCGCGAAGCAGCCGGATCGCCTCCCAGAGCATGGCCAGAAGCGCCAGCCCAAGACCGCATAGGAGCGCCACCAAGGAACCCCGGAAACATTTCAGGCTAACATAGATGGCCCCGGCGAAGACGGTGAGTCTGAGCACAAAGAAAACCGCCGAGACCATTGCGCCACGGGGCACCTGCTGGCGATCCATTTTGGAATTGATGAAGCGAACCAGGCGACGCCACTCCAGGATGCTGGCGGCGGAAATAGCGGCGCCCGTGGCCAGCATGGCGGCATCGCGCCAGCCTGCGGCCTTCCAGACGATAAGTGCGGCCAGCAAACCCACAATGACCGTGACGCGGATGGCCCGCTGGAGCAGGGCTTGCAGGCCGGCGTCGGTCAGTTCGGCCAGGGAGGACTTCTCTTCGCTCATGATTCGGTGCCCGTGCTTCCCTTCCCGTCTTGATCGTCGTCTTTATCCTGCAATGCGGGATCTTTGTTGGCATCGAGCGCCGTGCGCACCGCGTAAATGAGCCCGGAGGCGCCGCCGAAGACGATTCCCGCAATCGGAATCCAGGACTGATGCAGGCGGTTGCCGATCCACGCGCCCGCCAGCCAGCCGATCAGCGCGGCACAAGGCAGCACCAGCGCGATCTGGATAAGCTTCTCGGCCTGAATCCACGCGCTCATCAAGCCGCCGCCGGCCGGCGAGTCTTTGGCGCGGCGCTTTGTTTCCGGGATGGGGTTGTGGAAGGGCATCATCGTGTTTATACACGATGAGCGCGGTCGAGCGCGATGCGGCCAGCCGCGCGCCCAGTCGCGCCTTGGGCAGCCGCTATACTGGCGGTTGGACCTTCGATCGGTGACGGAAATCGATTGGTTCTGGACGGGTAGGCATGGAGTTCGAATCGGAATTTGAGAAGAATCTATTTGAGCTGCGCCAGGCGAAGCTCTTGGAAATCGAAAAGCTGGGGCAGGCTGTGTATCCCAACCGCTTCCCTGCCAAGCAGGGCGAGACGGCGATCTCGCTTGCCGAGGTGCGGGCGAAGTGGGACAAGTCCACGGGCGAGGAGCTTGAGGCTGCTCGCGTCAGCGTAGCCGTGGCTGGGCGCATCATGGCTATTCGCGCGCAGGGCAAGGCCGGCTTCGCGACGCTACAGCAGGAGGGACAGCGCCTCCAGATCTACGTGAGGCTCGACGCGGTGGGCGAGCAGGCCTTCGCGCTCTACAAGCTGCTCGACCTGGGCGACCACATCGGCGTGACCGGGTATCTTTTCCGCACGCGGACCGGCGAGCTCACCGTGCATGTGGAGACGCTCACCTTCCTCTCGAAGGCGATGCTTGCGCTGCCCGAGAAGTTCCACGGGCTAGCGGACGTCGAGCTGCGCTACCGGCAGCGCTATGTCGATCTGTTCGCGAATCTCGACGCCCGCGAAGTGTTTGTGAAGCGGGCGAAGGCGCTGCGCGCACTGCGGACGTTCTTCGACAGCCGCGGCTATCTCGAAGTGGAAACGCCGATGATGCAGCCCATCGCGGGAGGCGCGGCGGCGCGGCCGTTTACGACGCATCACAACGCGCTCGATATGGATTTGTATCTGCGCATCGCGCCGGAGCTCTATTTGAAGCGGCTGGTGGTCGGCGGACTCGATCGCGTGTACGAGATCAACCGCAACTTCCGCAACGAGGGCGTGAGCACGCAGCACAATCCCGAGTTCACCATGCTCGAGTTCTACCAGGCGTATGCGAATTACCACGACCTGATGGATTTGACCGAGGAGCTGATCAAGTTTGTGGCGATGGAAGTGAATGGGACGACGGTGACGGAGTTCAACGGGAACACGATTGATCTGGGGAAGTGGGAGCGGTTGACGATGCGGGAGGCGATTATCAAGTTCTGGCCTCCGGAATATGGAGCGGCTCCGGCCATAGATGACTTTCAAAGCCAACGCGCACTTGGCGTTGTGGCAATGCGTGTTCGCGACAGCCTCGGAGGACCGCTACCCGCACCCGTGTTTCCCTCCGATTCTCAATCAGTATCCATTTCGAGCGCGGTGCAGCGCGGCTTCTTCACATTGCTTAGCGAAGCCCTCATACTGGAGACCAAGCCCCTCGGTAAATCCATTGCGGATTTGTTCGAGTTTCTCGCCGAGGAGCATCTCATCCAGCCCACGATCATCTACGAATTTCCGACGGCAGTTTCGCCGCTCTCAAAGCAGAAGCCTGACGATCCCGACTGGGTCGAACGGTTCGAGTTTTACATCGGCGGCTTTGAGTTGGGCAACGCCTTCAGCGAGCTGAACGATCCGGTGGAGCAGCACAAGCGCTTTGAGCAGCAGCTTGCCGAGCGCGCCCACGGCGACGAAGAGGCGCATGCCATGGACGAGGACTACGTGCGCGCGCTGGCTTACGGTTTGCCGCCCACGGGCGGCGAAGGCATCGGCATCGATCGCCTCGTGATGCTGCTGACGGGATCGAAGTCGATTCGCGATGTAATTCTGTTCCCGCTGATGAGAAAGACAGGGAACGAGGGAACGAAGGAACAAGGGACCGAGGAACCGGCTGGTTGAGGTTCGGGGTTTCCCACCCATTCGCCCAGGATCGGGCGAATGGATGGGGCACGGAAATCTGTGGCAGAGCGACTGAAAGGCAACCGCAAGTCCTTCGACTCCTCCCCTTCACTTTGTTCAGGGTCGTCGCTCAGGATGACACGCCTTAGTGGGAGAGCGAGCAAATGAATTGCTCACTCTGCGGGTTTCGCGATCACCGCTCATTCCGGCAGTTTGGGCCAGGAACCAGAGGCTAGAAGCTAGGAGCTCGACTTGAACATTCTTTTCGTCGGCGACATTTTTGGCAGTGCGGGGCGCAGGATCGTGCGCGAGCACATCGGGCACGTGCGCGAGGCGCACAGTGTCGAGCTCACCATTGTGAACGCGGAGAATGCGGCCGGCGGCTTTGGGCTGACGCCGCAGATCGCCGAGGACCTCTTCGACCTGGGCGCCGACGTGCTCACGATGGGCAACCATGTGTGGGACAAGAAAGAACTGATCGACTACATGAACTCGCCCGCCCATAGTGCGAGTGTGAGATTCGACCGGCCGCGGCGCGTGATTCGGCCTGCCAATTTTCCGCCGGGAACGCCAGGCTACGGCGTGTTTGAAGGCGTGACAGCTAGCGGCGTGGACTACGCCGTCCTGCAATTGCAAGGGCGCGTCTTCATGACGCCGATGGACGATCCCTTTCGCACTGCGGATGCGCTGCTGGCCGGAGTCAAGGCCAAAGTGATTGTCGTCGACTTTCATGCCGAGGCCACGAGCGAGAAAGTCGCCATGGGCTGGTATCTTGACGGCCGCGTGACGGCGGTTCTGGGCACGCACACGCATATCCCCACAGCCGATGAGCGCATTCTGCACAACGGCACCGCGTACCAGACCGATGTGGGCATGAGCGGGCCCTACGACTCGATCATCGGCGTAGAGAAGGATCTGGTGCTGCACAAATTCCTCACCGGCATGCCGGGCAAGTTCGAGGCCGCCAAAGGGAACCCCAAAATGTGCGCCGCGCTGATCACGTGCGACGCAAAGACCGGCCGCGCCTCGGCCATCCAGCGCATCATGCTCGGCGAGTAAACATTGCATGCAGCAGCCTTTTGGTTGACATCCCGTTTATGCTGCCCCTGACCTGCATTTCTCACAGGATTCAGAAATAATTGTGCGTGAGGCCATTGCGTCTCATGGGGAAGCACAGAGCGTGGGTCAGGAGACCCACGCTACAGCCGGCTGGGAAGCCGGCGCTACAAGGCGGCAGCCCTCTCGACAAGGATTGCGCCTCCTTAAATAAAAAAGGGCAACCCGGCGATGCGGACTGCCCTTTCAAATTCCCAGAAGCTTGTTGCTTACCCAGAAGCTTGTTGCTCATGGAGCCCAATGTGAGCTCCATGACATTGGTTGAGTTACATGCCCGGGTGGTGCCCCGCAGCAGGCTTGGCGCCCGTATGGTGCGCCGGCGCAGCCTTCTTCTCCTCCGGCTGCACGAATCCATCGCCGAGAACGATCTGCACTGTAGGAGCTGCCGTGCCTGCACCCGGAACCTTGGTGTAGGTGTCGTAGGTGCCATTCAACTCGACAGCGGGTTGCAGCCCGAGAATCGAACCGCTCGCCGGAGCCTCCTTGCAGGAGAGTGGCGCCTTCAGGTTGACGATGAAATCCGCGTTGTGATTGTCCTTGGCATCCTGCGTCACGGCCACATTGATGGTCGTCACTGAGGGCACGATCTCAATCTTTTTCAGATGTGCCGGCGTCGCTGTCAGCACATCGCCCAAGGCGTCGGTATCAGCTTTCACGCCGTTGGCCACGATGTAGTCCTGCGCGTCCTTGATCTTCAATTCAGCGGGCGCGACAGGAACGGCGCTGCAAGCCACGGAATTGGTCAGCTTGACCGTGTATTCCTTTGGCTTAGCCGCGGCTGCGGTTGTCACCGTGATCTTCAACACGGTTGCAGGATCGGAGATTACATTGCCTGGAACCGGCGTGGGCTGGCCCTTGAGGAGCGCCCAAAGTCCGGTGGCATCCGCGTCCGTGCCGTTGGCCAGGATGTACTCCTTATCTTCGAGGTTCAGGTTGCGGGGGTCGCCGCTGGTATAGGCCTGATGCGCGATCTTGTCCGGAGTCGGGGCAGGCGCAATGGTGAAATCCGCCGGCGGAAAGAGGGTTGCCTGGGCCTTGGCCTTGATGTCGTTGATCTGCTGGGTAACGGCAGCCTCGCCGTCGAGCGTGCCGTGATAGTGCTTGTACCGGTAGTCGAGCTGCTGCTCGATCTGCGGCTTGAGGCCGGCCGGAACAAAGTCCCATGTGCGGGCGTAAAACCAAACGGCCTTGACTTCATCGCGCGCCGGGCCGGGCCGGGAGTAGGCCTGCGCTAATTGCAGGGTATCCACCAGGCATTGGCTCGGCTTGGAGCAGTCGCCGGGCGAAAAGAGCATCAGCTCGGCCGTGTACTCCGTGATGGCGCCCGCGGGGTCTTTCTTAGAGACCATGTCGTCGAGGGCGATCGCCGAGTGGTAGATCGGATAGTAGTTGCTGGTCAGGGTCTTCCAATCGGCGTCCGACAGGCCTGCTGGTTTGGCAACCGTGAGACCTTTTTGCGCCAGCGCCGCGGCGTCGTCGCAGGTCTGCGGATCGGTACTCGCTCCACTGGGGTCGAGAGCCTTGCCGCACTGGGCCTTCTTCACATAGACAGAGGCGAAGATGGCCTGCGGGTTGTTGGGATCGATCTGAAGCAGACGGGTCGCCGCGCTCAGCAAATTGTCCATCTGGTTGGTCTGGCCGTAGCAATCCATCATCTGGGAGAGTGCGGCCGACTTGGCGGTGCTTTGCGGATAGGTCTTGAGAAAACTATCGAGCGCCGCACACTTTTGCGCCGGATCATTCTGGGTGGTGGCGTTTTGATAGCTGTTGAACTCGGCCGGATCCTGAATCTGGATGGTCTGGCCGTGAGCCTTAAGTGCGGGCGTGGAAACCAGGCACATGCCTGCCAATGCCATCGCAGATGCAAAGACTAACTTATTCATGCAACGCTCCTGGGAACTGCCGAAATGGAAATCACAATTTGCTCATTCGCCGGAAAAGATTGAGCCGCCCAACTTTGCGGCTAAACGCCGCAGCAACGGATATTACGATACCACGGCTCACAATGGTGCGTAGGAGGATTATAGAAAGCCACACCGTCCCTGACAAGCAAGTTGATGCGAAAGCACATTCACCGGCTGGGCGGTGAAGCGGCGCCGCGGCAATTATCGGCAGTCTGGCCGGAGCTGGCGGGGGAAGAACCGGGGCCGGCGAGGCCGCTGACTACTATTGCAGCAGCCGCACCAGCGCTGCCTGTTCGGCCAGAAAAGCGTCGTGGCCATGGTCGCTTTCCATCTCCCGGTAATCGGCCTGAGTGCCTGCCTGGCGGATAGCTTCGGCGAATTGGCGCACTTCCGCGGCGGGGAAAAGCCAGTCGGAGCTGATGCCGACGAAGCTCAGTTTGGCGCGGATGCGGCCAAAGGCTTCTTCGGGTGAACTGTAGCCCCGAATGGGATCCCAGGTATCCATGGCGCGCAGAATGGCCAGGTAGGCGTTGGCGTCGAAACGGTCGATGAACCGCTTTCCCTGGTGGTCGAGATAGCCTCCGATGTCGAACCGGCCGCCAATCAGGCCGCCATAAGCGCCCTCGGCCACGTAGGGATCTTCGCCGCTGCGGTCGGGATTGCGCCCGTAGCGCTCATTGAAGAGCGGAGCGGACTTGTAGCTGATCATGGCGATCTGGCGCGCCAGCGACAGTCCCCGCCGGGGCGGCCGTTGCGGCAGATAGCGCCCGCCTGCCCACTCGGGATCGTGCTCAATGGCCTGCCGCTGGAGGTGATTGAGCGCCAGACCCATGGCTGAAAGCGGCGTGACACCGATAATCAGGGCGCGCTCCACGCGCTCGGGATGGAGAATGGTCCACTCCAGGGCCTGCATGCCGCCGATGGACCCCCCCAGCACCAGACGCAATTTGCGAATGCCGAGCGAATCGAGAAGTTTGGATTGTGCGCGCACGTTGTCGCGCACGCTGACCAGGGGAAAATCCGGCCCGTAGGTTTCGCCGGTTGCGGAATTGACGGACCCCGGCCCCGTGGAGCCGTAACAGGAGCCGAGCATGTTAATGCAGATGACAAAGTCGTGCTCCAGCGAGAGTACCGCGCCGGGAGCGAAGATTTCTGGCCACCACGAGCCCACAAGGGCCGAGCCCGAGAGTGCGTGGCAAACCAGAACGGCATTGTCGCGCGCCGCATTCAGCCGGCCGTAGACGGCGTAATGCAGCGTGGGACAAATCAAGGCATGGCCGCACTCGAGCGGCAGGGAGCCGTCGAGCACGAAATCGCCCTCGTAGGTCGGCTCGATGGTTTTTGGCGGCGAAGCGCCGCTGCGACTGAATGGGTCGGTCATCTGTATTATTTTGCCCTATCGTGCCGCCGCATCCTTGGTTGAGCCGGCAAATTTGTGTCCGTTCGCGGCTTCGATCGCCTGGTCGAGATCGGCAAGAATGTCGCGAATGTCTTCGATGCCGACGGAGAGCCGTACAAGCTCCGGCGTGACCCCGGTGGCCGCCTGCTCTTCCGTCGAGAGCTGCTGGTGTGTGGTGGACGCAGGATGAATCACCAGCGACTTGGCATCGCCGATATTGGCCAGGAGCGAGAACAGCTCTAGCGTGTTGATCAGTTTCTTTCCCGCATCGAAGCCGCCCTTAATGCCAAATGTGACCAACCCGCTTGCGCCCTTGGGCAGATACTTCTTCGCCCGCGCCGCATAGGGGCTGGATTCGAGGCCGGGATAGTTGACCCACTCCACGCCCGGATGCTGCTCCAGGTGCCTGGCCACGGCCAGAGCATTCTCGGAGTGGCGCTCCATGCGGAGATGCAGCGTTTCAATGCCCTGCAACAGCAAAAATGAATTGAAGGGCGAGAGCGCAGCGCCGGTGTCGCGCAAGCCCTGCACGCGCGCCTTGAGGATGAATGCCAACGGCCCGAAAGCCTCTGTGTAGCGCAGGCCGTGGTACGAGGGATCGGGCTCCGTGAATTCGCTGAAACGGCCCGAGGCTGCCCAGTCGAACTTGCCCGCGTCCACAATCACGCCGCCGATGGTGGTGCCGTGGCCGCCGAGGTACTTGGTAGCCGAGTTCACCACGATGTCCGCACCCCATTCGATGGGCCGCACCAACGCCGGCGATGCGCACGTATTGTCGATGATCAGCGGCAACTTGTGCTCGTGGGCGATGGCGGCAAGCTTTTCGATATCCACCACGTCGAGCTTGGGGTTGCCCAGGGTCTCGGTGTAAACGGCGCGGGTTTTGTCGTTGATGGCCGCGCGCAGGCCGTCGAAGTCGTCCGCGTCGACAAAGCGCACCACGATTCCCAGCTTGGGCAGCGTGTAGTGGAAGAGGTTGTAGGTGCCGCCGTAGAGCGACGTGGTGGAGACGATCTCATCGCCCGCGCCGGCGAGCGTAATGATGGCCAGCGTCTCCGCCGCCTGGCCCGAGGCCGTGGCCAAGCCCGCTGCGCCGCCTTCAAGCGCGGCTACGCGCTTCTCAAAAACGTCGGTCGTCGGGTTCATGATGCGCGTGTAGATATTGCCGAATTCCTTGAGCGCGAAGAGGCGGCCGGCGTGGTCCGCGTCCTGGAACAAGTACGAGGTGGTCTGGTAGATGGGCACGGCGCGCGCGCCGGTGGCGGGGTCGGGCGATTGGCCGGCATGCACGGCCTGGGTGGCAAGCTGATACTGCTTTGGTTCGGACATAGGGATCTCCTTCTTGAATACACTCAACCAAAAGTAAAAGCGTGGAACGCAAAACGGCCCGCATCCGCGTTGGGACCCGGGCCGCTCGACTTCAGAATCGGTTGCGCTTATCGCATTCGCCGCTCAAAGGCCGCACGGACGGGTCCACTGGGCATACACATGGCCATGACCTCGGTTCCGCATTCCCTTGAGTTCGGCATGTTGGCAGTATCAGGGGCGGCGGGGTGAGGTGTCAATGCAACAATTCGGCAAGCCCGTTTCCGGCGAATAAGGCTTGTATGAAATTGTCGTATTCTGTCATAATCGCGGCATGAGCCGAGCCATTAAAACTTCTCGCCGCCGATCCTCTCGAGTTTTCACCATCAGCTTCCCTGATCCCTTGGCGAAGCAGGTTATCGCAGTCGCCAAGGACGAGAACCGCAACATCAGTGAGTTGTTCCGCGAGGCGTTTCGTGCGTATCTTATGGAGCGAAACGAACGGAAGCTTATCGCAGCCCGTGCGGAAGCCGCCAAACAAGGTCCCATCCCATACACCGAAGACGACGTCGAAGCTCTCGTGCATGAGGTCCGCAGAGAATTTGCGCGCAAGAAACGGATCGCATGATCGTCGTCGTTGACTCGGGCGTCTGGATATCCGGGTTCGCATACGGAGGCACGCCCCTCGCGACGTTGAGGCAAGTGTATAAGCAGCACCAGATCGCGGTTTGCGATCGAATTCTGTTTGAGGTTCGCTCCGTTTTGGCGGCGAAGTTTGCATGGAACTCCGATCGCATCGAGGATGCTCTTGCCGATTATTTCGATAATACGATCTGTTTCGGCACAACCGGAGCTATACGCGGTGTTTGCCGCGATCCGAATGACGATATGGTCCTTGAGTGCGCGGCGCGGTCGCATGCGGACGTGATCGTCTCCGGCGACAAAGATCTGTTGGCGGTGGGGGAATACGAAGGGATTCGCATCCTGACGCCGCGGACATTCCTCGACGAATTCGTCCGGCCGGCCAAGGCCTGATCGCTAATCCTCCGGCTTCCACACATACGCGCCGGGCTGCGGCAAGCCGATGTGCGCCAGCACGCGGTAGGCGAATTGCCGAGCCATCTCTTCTGAGCCTGCCGGGTGATTGTAGAACGCGGGAATGCAGGGGAAAATGGTGGCGCCGGCTTCGGCGGCCAGCGTCATGTTGCGCAGGTGAATGCGATTGAAGGGCGTTTCGCGCACGCAGAGGATGAGCGGGCGACGCTCCTTGAGCGTGACGTCGGCGGCGCGGGCGATGAGCGAGTTAGCCAGGCCGTGTGCGATGGTGGCGAGCGTGCCCATGGAGCATGGGAGGACGATCATGCCGTCGGAGGGATGGCTGCCGCTGGCGATGGGCGCGCCGATGTCGGCGTCGGCGTGCTGAACTATTTTCCTGGTTTTGGACGAGAGTAGTTTCTCGATAAGATCGTTGCGGCCGGAGACGCCGAGCTCTTCGGCGAGGACGCGGAGAGAGTTTTCCGACGCGACGAAATGCACGCGAGCGACGCGTTCATCGGCTTCCAGCGCGCGCAGCAGTTCGCGGGCGAGGATAGCGCCGGAGGCTCCGGTGATTGCGAGGGTGAGATGCATGGCTTCCGCCGTGTGGCTCCTCTTCTGTAACTCTATTGATGGGCCAGGTGAGCAATGTAAAGAATTGTGTAGCCTCTGCTTTCTGCGCGAAAGTATCCTCGGTTAGGCATCGCCCCACGACAGACGTAAACAACTTGCTCGCCGTTTTTTAGCTGCCGTCCGCATTCCACACAGGCATATGGGGCAAACTGATCTTTCAGCGGAAATTCGTGAAAACATTCCGGATGCCAATTGCGCGTTTCTTCCGGGGAAAGATGCGGGGTAATGAAGCCATAAGCGTACTTGCCGGTCGTAAGTTGAATCACAGTTTCTCCCGGTTTAAGTACTTTGCCGCAGTCGTCCAACGCGCATCTATCTTGCATTGCAATTTCCGCTTTTCCTTCTAGTCGTTCCCATTTGCCACGTTTAGAGCGTCATCCACCTTTGCCATCAGTTGCCTCCCTGAATCCAGAGAGAGCGATAGGCTGATGTAACCTGGGTTCGCATCATTTGGTGAGAGCGACAGAGTAAAGAAGGCCGCATTTCCGGTGTCGGACGAAACAGCAATTCCAAGCCCTTCCGCGCTCCGCCAGATCATATCTCCCTGATGCTTTGGGGGGCTCTTCATACATACCAGCGCATAGTCGATCTCTTGCTGCACGGCCTTCTTAAATTCCAGCGCCTCGTCAGCGTCCATTTCCAAAGTTGAAATCTTTCGGCTCTTTTTTTCTTCTGGCGATGTGGAATCAGATAATCCGAGCACGACACCGACAGTCCTTTTACTCCCCTCCATAATCCTAATCCCACTCACGTCTATGAACCCAGGAATAGAAGTGCTCTGGTTATAGATATCAGGCAGCGCGTCTACGCGACCGCCTCCGAGGTTCGCGGTGACAATCCTAGGCCCACCTTTTCCTGTCAGGAGCTCCTGAATTTGCGAAGTCTTGGATGAGTGATCCTGAAGTGCAGGCTGCTGCATAGTGTGGCATCCAGACAAACCCTCAATGACGATCAAAAGCGCAAATAATCGAGACACGTGCCGCCCCTTTCTGTTTTCACTCAATGCCCGAAATGCCGGGTGCCCCTATCCTTGCGACGTTCCTGTTCTGTCGCATGGCGGGAATCCACGAACCATCTCGGCCCTACTCTCCCAAAACGCGCCGAAAGATTGCATCGACGTTGCCGAGTTGGCGCGTGTAGTCGAATGTCTTCTCTAATTTCTCCGGCGAGAGCAGCTTCGTAATCGCCGGGTCGCGGGCTACTTCTTCGCGGAAGTTCAGGTCTTCTTTCCAGGCGCGCATGGCGTGGGACTGGACGAGACGATACGCATCTTCGCGCATCATGCCGGCTTCGGCTAGATCGAGGAGCAGCCGGCCGGAGAAGATTAAGCCGCCGGTTAATTCCAGGTTCTTCTTCATGCGCTCGGGGTAGACGAGCAGGCGGTCGATCAGGTCCGTGGTTTTGGCGAGCAGGTGGTCGGCGAGAATCGTTGAATCGGGAAAGATGACGCGCTCTACGGAAGAATGGGAGATGTCGCGCTCGTGCCAGAGCGGAATATCTTCAAGCGCGGCTTGCGCATTGCCGCGAAGGACGCGCGCCAGGCCGCTGATTTGTTCGCTGGTGATGGGGTTCTTCTTGTGCGGCATCGCCGAGGAACCCTTCTGCTTCTCGCTGAAATACTCCTGCGCCTCGCGTACCTCGGTCCGCTGCAAGTGGCGCACTTCGACAGCAATCTTGTCGAGCGTGCTGCCCAGAATGGCGAGCGTGGCAATGTACGCGGCGTGCCGGTCGCGCTGGATGACCTGCGTGGCTACTGGTGCAGCCTTGAGGCTCAGCCGCGCGCAGATTTTTTCCTCGTGCTCTGGCTTCAAATGTCCGAACGTGCCCACGGCTCCCGACAACTTGCCGACGCGCATGTCCTCGGCCGCGGCGGCAAAGCGGATGGCGTTGCGCTCCATCTCGGCGAACCAGTTGAGGAGCTTGAGGCCGAAGGTGGTCGGTTCCGCGTGAATGCCGTGCGTGCGGCCGATGGTGGGTGTGTGCTTGAACTCGACGGCGCGGCGCCGGAGCACCGCGAGCAGCGCGGCAATTCCTTCCTTGATGAGCGCGGACGCTTCCTTCACTTGCAGCGCCTGCGCGGTGTCTACGATGTCGTTCGACGTAAGCCCGTAGTGCAGCCACCGGGACTCGGCGTCGAGGCCTTGGCTCTTGAGGCTTTCGGCGACCGCCGTGGTGAAGGCGATGACGTCGTGCTTCACCTCCGCCTCGATCTCGGCGACGCGCGCGGCCGACACCGTCGCTTTGGCCGCGATGGCTTCGGCAGCGGCCAGCGGAATCACGCCGTCTTCGGCCAGCACCGTGCTCGCCGCGGCTTCGACTTGAAGCCAGCAGCGGTACTTGTTCTCGTCTGTCCAGATGCCGCCCATCGCCGGGCGCGTGTAGCGTTCGATCAAGGGAGAGCTCCTCGTAGCCTGTAGCCGGTAGCTTGTAGCTGGAAGCCGTTTTGCCAGCGGCACCAACTACAAGCTACCGGCTACTGGCTACTCATAAATTGTACGAGGGTAGGCGTTTATTCGCGAGGGATTCCGAGGCGCTGGTGCAATTCCTCCACAAGCAGGCCGCGGCCGGGCGTGTAGGGCTGGAACCACTCGCCATCGATCACCAGTTGCGGAACCGCGCGCTTGCCCACATGCGCAATCACCTCGGCCGAGGCGGCGGGGTTCGCGTCCACGTCGATCTCGGTGTACGGGATGCCATGCGCATTCAGGAACTGCTTGGCGGCTCGGCAATCGCGGCACCAGCTCGTGGCATACAACTGCACTGTCATAGGCAAATTTTACCGCCGGCTCGCTGCTATGCTCTGTGATGAAGACCACTCAGAACGGTACCCGTGATCGTCGCGCAGCTTGTGCGGGCGTGGACGCCCACACTACCGCCGGTCTGGAGACCGGCGGTACATTTCTCAGGAGAGCGATGACCGCAGCAGAAATTAAGGCCCTGCTCAAGCTCGAGCCGCACCCGGTCGAGGGCGGATGGTACCGCCGCACCTACACGTCGCAATGCAATGTGGAACTCGAGCGCGGCGTGCGGGCCGCGAGCACGGCGATTTATTACCTTCTCGAACCCGGAACTTTCTCTGAAATGCACCTCCTCCAATCGGACGAGATCTTTCATTTCTATCTCGGCGATCCGGTGGAGATGTTGCAGTTGTTGCCCGATGGGCG
>Ga0302282_1000724_pt1 | contig 24771 bp, 16 predicted proteins | sample III_Fen_E1_3_FD_198763 | JGI IMG/M metagenome (GOLD analysis project Ga0302282, IMG submission 198763) | Peat permafrost microbial communities from Stordalen Mire near Abisko, Sweden - III_Fen_E1_3 | ecosystem: Environmental > Terrestrial > Soil > Wetlands > Permafrost | place: Sweden: Abisko... | reverse complement strand
GAGGGAAATTCAGATACAAGGGGGCCAGGGTGAGGGAGGGACAAACAAAAAAAATTTGGGATTATGTATTTGACGGAAGTTAAATTGGTAGAGACGACACAGCGCTGCGGCATCCCTACCTCGATTTCATAGACGGGGATTTGCCCGGACTGTTTCCGGTTGAACAGGCGGCGGGCAACCAACGGATTCTTCATTGCCGCCGCCTGCATTGTTTTTTTGGCGGGGCTATACAGTGAAACGATTTATTGAATGCCACAAAAAACAGCCGGAAAAAAATCATTCCTGCTGTTTTTTTGCTTACCCTGCGAATTTGATTTGCAAGCGCGGCGGTTTGATTCTAGAGTCAGGTTGAAACCCGAGAGTTAAAGGTTATGTATTTTGGCGTTGATTATTATCCCGAGCACTGGGTCTTTCCCTACGGCGGCACAGCCGAAAATCCCGAGGCTGTCTGGGAGCAGGACGCCGAGCTGATGGCAAAAGCGGGCATCAACGTTGTCCGCATCGGTGAATTTTCATGGGGCATCTGCGAACCTGAGGAGGGCAAGCACGATTTTCTCTGGTTGCGCCGCGTCATGGACATCATGGCGCGTCACGATATCAAGGTGATTCTGGGCACGCCCACCGCCGCGCCGCCGGTCTGGTTGGCAAAAAAGCATCCTGAAATCCTGCCGCTCGACGACAAAGGCATCGTCAAACACGAGGGCACCCGCCGCGCCATCTGCCTTTCGAGCGATATTTACTGGGATTATTCCAAACGCATCGTCATCGCCATGGCCGAGGCGCTGGGCGATCATCCGCAGCTCATCGCCTGGCAGATAGACAACGGCATGGGAGCAAACGATTCGGAATTTTCCTTCAACGACGCCACGCGCAAGGAATGGCAGATGTGGCTGGAAGCCAAATATGAAAAGATAGAGACGCTCAACGACCTTCTCGGACTGCGCTTCTGGGGACAGACCGTTTCGTCCTGGAACCAGGTGCCGATGCCCATGCGCTCGCCCGCCCCGCACAATCCGGCGCTACTTCTGGACTGGAACCGTTTCAGCAGCGACACGATGGTGCAATTCGTCAAGATGCAGGCGGACCTTTTGGGCAAGCACAGCCCGAAGCATCCCGTGACTGTCACGATGCGTGCGTTCCTCCGCAAATACGACCACTACGACATGGCCGACGCAGTGGATTTTGTCTCCATTGAAAGCAACGCCGTCGTGAAGGCGAAAACCTCCGAACTGGCCTGCGACATTGACATGCTGCGCTCGCTAAAAAAATCGAATGTCAAAACGCCCGACAGCGACGCCGGTTTCTGGGCGATGGAGCAGAAAGTCGGGCAGGTGAACTGGCAGGACGCGAATTCGCTCGTGCGTCCCGGGCTCATCCGGCTGTTTGCCTACCAGCTTGTCTCACGCGGCGCGAGCGGCATCCTGTTTTTCCGCTGGCGCCAGCCGCGCATCGGCTGCGAGAAATTTTACGGTGCCGTCCTGCCACATCATCTCCAGGGCAGCAGCCGCGTCTTCAGGGAAATCTGCCAGTTCGGCGAGGAATTGAAACTGCTCGCGCCAATCATCAGGGACACGAAAATCGTCGCCGAAGTCTGCATCCTATACAGCCACGAAAACGACTGGGCGCTGCAGCAACCAAACCAGCCGAACAAATTCTTCAGCCTGCGCGAGCACATCCAGCTCATCTACAATTCGCTGCATGACCGCAACATCCCCGTGGATTTCGCAAAGCCTTCGGAAGATTTGTCTAAATATAAAATAGTTTTCGCGCCGTCACTTCACGTGCTGTCGTCCGCCGAGGCCGACCGCCTGAAACTTTACGTCCAGAACGGCGGCACGCTGGTCGGCACATTCAACACCGGCCTCGTCAACGAACACCATATCGCGCCCGACACCGGCTGCCCGAACGAATTGACCGACCTGTTCGGCCTCGAAGTCCTGGAATTTGACCCGCTGCCGCCCGGCGAGGAAAATCATCTCACGTTCAAGGGCGCGTTCCCGACGAGCCATCTGCATCCGGCAAAGCTCTGGTGCGACATCATCGAGCCGAAGGGCTGCCAGATCCTGGCGAACTACGCGAAGGATTTTTACGCCGGACGCCCCGCAATGACCATGAACACATTCGGCCTCGGCAAAGCCATTTACATCGGCACAATGAGCCACCAGCATTTTTACAACGACCTCGCCGGCTGGCTGCGACAGACATGCGCGCTCCATCCGCTGCTCAAGGTTCCTGAAAATGTCGAGGTGAGCATGAGGGAAAAGGATGGCACCCGCGTTTATTTCCTGCTCAACCACCAGAACTCGCCCGTGCGAATCCAGTTTTACAAACCCATGCACGATTTCCTCACCGGCAACAACTTCTCCGGCAATTATGATCTGCCGCCCTATGGAGTCCTCGTTCTCGATGAACATCCTGAAGACAAAAACTCTGGCGTTCAGGCCTGATTTTGGTTTCTCATTCCGGCGGTGATTTTTCTTAATCTAATTTTGGCCGCGTTCGCGGTCTTGAGTTTTGCGCTCGCGCTCTGGCAGTTTCTCGCCTCGCGAAGATTCCCGCTGCACAAGCGCATCACCGCGATGGATTTTACACCCGCCATTTCCATCCTCAAACCGCTCAAGGGCTGCGACGCCACCACCGCCGAATCGCTCCAAAGCTGGCTCAATCAAAATTATCCCGGCCAGACGCAAATCCTCTTCGGCGTTGCCGACGCAAACGACCCTGTTTGCCCAATCGTCCGTGAACTGATCCGTAAAAATCCCGGCCGCGACGCGCAACTCGTGATCTGCAGCGAACCGCTCGGCGCAAACGCCAAGGTTTCCAAGCTCGCCCAGCTTGAACCGCACGCCCGGCATGATCTGATTTTGATTTGCGACGCCGATGTCCGCGTGCCGACGGATTTTCTCGCCAATTTCGTCGCACCGCTGCGCGATCCAAAGACCGCCCTAGTCAACTGCTTTTACCGCCTCGCAAATCCGACGACCTTGGCGATGAAATGGGAGGCCGTCGCCATCAACGCCGATTTCTGGAGCATGGTTTTACAATCGCTGAGCCTGAAGCCTCTCGACTTCGCGCTCGGTGCGGCGATTTTGATTCGGCACAATGCGCTTGCGGAAATCGGCGGCTTCAAGTCGCTGGTGGACTGTCTCGCGGACGATTACCAGTTGGGCCACCGCATTTTCAAAAACAACCACGGCATCGCGCTCTGCACTGTTGTCGTGGAATGCTGGGACGCGCCGATGGACTGGCACGACGTCTGGAAACACCAGCTCCGTTGGGCGCGGACCATTCGCGCCTGCCAGCCGCTGCCCTATTTTTTCAGCATCCTCTCAAACGCCACGCTCTGGCCCATGCTCTGGGCCGTAATTTCAATCGCGGCGGCGACAACTTTTTGGGCGCCGATGACGGCACTCGTCTTTTTAGTTTTGCGGATCGTTCTCGCGCAAAAACTGCAACGCCGTTTCACACCGGATGGCAGATTGATTTCCCCGTTCTGGCTGGTGCCGGTCAAGGATTTGCTGCAGATGGCGATTTGGCTTGGCGCATTTATTGGCAACACCGTCGAATGGCGCGGGCGAAGAATGAAGCTGCGTCACGACGGGACTTTGGAGGAAATTTAGAGGCTGGCTTGCCGAGCCGAAGCTCGAAACACAGTTGTCGTCGCCCGCCTATCACTTCGGCGCGGCAGCCTTCGATTCTCGCTGCGCTCAAGCAAAGGCTGGTGGGCGATGAGGGATTCGAACCCACGACCTTCTCCGTGTAAAGGAGCTGCGCTACCGCTGCGCCAATCGCCCGAAAACCTTATATTTATAGGCTGATTACAGCATTTGAATGGTTGCTGTTCCTTTGCGCAGCCTTTGCATTCATAATTTGAGAATGAATATCACAATGCGTCTATTGTGCAACATCAGATTAGAATTCTGTTGGCAGCACAATAAAGAGTACCAAGCATTGAACAACTCCTCCGGGCCACAGCGTCTACAGAACATTTCCTTCACTCAAGTCTTAAACTTTCCGCGCGGATGAAAGAAGTTTAGAATTTCATGGTGATTCGCAAACAATGATGAAAAGCCACCTTCCATTCGCGCTCACAACCTTGCGGCTGCTGCTTGGCCCAACCGCCCTGGCTTGCGCGCTGACAAATGTTCCACGCTGGATTTATCTGCCCATCCTCGTCGCCGCCACGCTTTCGGATATTTATGACGGCATCCTCGCGCGGCGATTCGGAGTGGCAACGCCCGCGCTCCGCCGCTACGACAGCATCACGGACGTGATTTATTACCTGTTCATCCTCGTCGTAGCGTGGCGGCTGTGCAAACCCGTGCTTGCGCAAAACTGGATTTTGATCGCGCTCATCCTTGTTTCCGAGGCGACGGTCATCCTAGTCAGCTATGTGCGCTTTGGAAAATATCCGGCCACGCATTCGTATCTGGCAAAATTCTACGGCCTTTGCCTGCTCGCCACGCTCGCCACCCTGCTCGTCTTCAACGCCGGAAGCTGGGCGATCATCGCGCTCACCATCGCGGCGCTCGTCACGAACCTGGAAATCATCGCCATCCATTTTCTGATGTCTACGCCGCCGGTGGATGTGAAATCCATCTTTGCGATGCCGAAAAGGCAGCGATGACTTTTGAAAAGATTCCTGCGGAGTAAAACTTACGGCAAATCCGTCGCGCCCATCAGATACCGGTCGCACTCGCGCGCCGCACCGCGGCCTTCGTTGAACGCCCAAACCACGAGGCTCTGGCCGCGCCGGCAATCACCGGCGGCGAAAACGCCCTTGAGATTCGTGGTGTATTTCTCGAACTCCGCCTTGGCATTGCTGCGCGGATCGCGTTCGATGCCGAGTGATTCGAGCAACGGCTGTTCCGGTCCGAGGAAACCCATGGCGAGCAGCACGAGCTGCGCGGGCAAAACCTTTTCCGTGCCGGGAATGTTCCTGGGAATGAACTGGCCCTTGTCATTCTTCGTCCATTCGATTTGCACGAGATGAACCGCTTTAACCTGGCCATGCGCGTCGTCTTCAAATTTTGTCGCCGTCGTGAGATATACACGTGGGTCGGCGCCAAATTTCGCAGCGGCTTCCTCCTGGCCGTAATCCAGCTTGTAAGTCTTCGGCCACTCCGGCCACGGATTATCCTTGGAGCGATCCAGTGGCGGCTTGGGCAAAATTTCCACTTGCACGAGCGATTTGCAGCCGTGCCGGATGGACGTGCCGACGCAGTCCGTGCCGGTATCACCACCGCCGATAACGACGACATCCTTGCCGGCGGCGTCAATGAAGCTGCCGTTTTTGTGTTGATCCAAAATGCTTTTGGTGTTCGCGGTGAGAAAATCCATCGCGAAATAGATGCCTTTAAGTTCGCGTCCGGGAATCGGCAGGTCACGCGGCTTGGTCGCGCCGGTCGCCAAAATGACGGCGTCAAATTCCTTCAATAATTTCTCCGCCGGATAATTTTTTCCAACTTCGGTGTTACATACAAACTGCACGCCTTCTTTTTCGAGCAACGCGAGACGGCGCAACACGACTTCCGTCTTGTCGAGTTTCATGTTGGGAATGCCATACATGAGCAAACCGCCGGGGCGGTCGGCGCGTTCAAACACGGTGACAAGATGGCCGGCCTTGTTCAGTTGCGCCGCAGCGGAGATTCCCGCCGGACCTGAGCCGATGACGGCAACCGTCTTCCCTGTCCGTTTCTTTGGAATTTCAGGAACAACCCAGCCGTTTTCCCAGCCGTGGTCAATAATGCTGACTTCGATGTTTTTGATCGTGACCGGCGGATCATTGATGCCCAAAACACACGAGCCTTCGCAGGGCGCGGGACAGACACGGCCGGTGAACTCCGGAAAATTATTCGTCTTGTGCAGCCGGTCGAGAGCTTCCTTCCATAGCCCGCGATAAACCAGGTCGTTCCATTCGGGAATCAAGTTGTGAATCGGGCAGCCGCTGGCCATGCCGCTGACAAGCTGGCCGGTATGGCAGAACGGAATGCCGCAGTCCATGCAGCGTGCGCCCTGCTTCTTCAGGTCGGCTTCGGGCATGTGGATGTGAAATTCCTGCCAGTCGGCAACCCGCCCGAGCGGCGAGCGATCCTTCGGCACTTCACGTTGAAACTCTAAAAATCCTGTTGGCTTGCCCATCTGTTTTTAGTTTGGGTTTTTAATGATTAAATTTTTTTAATGGCCGCCCTTCACATTTTCCTCGAACGCGGCCATGATGGCGTCGTCGCCGCTCAAGCCTTGAGACTGCACTTTTTTGAGCGACATCAGCACGCGCTTGTAATCCTGCGGCATGACCTTGACGAATTTCGGCACATAGCTGTTCCAGTCGGCGAGAATTTTCGCAGCGCGTTCGCTCTTGGTGTAAGCCTGATGACGCTGGATTAATTTCCAGACCAGTTCGATCTCATCCGCGTCCACGAGTTTTTCGAGTCCAACCAGTTCCATGTTGCAGCGCGTGGCGAAATCGCCCGCTTCGTCAAGAATGTAGGCGACCCCACCGCTCATGCCGGCGGCAAAATTACGACCGGTCTTTCCAAGAATCACGACACGCCCGCCGGTCATGTATTCGCAGCCGTGGTCGCCGATGGCCTCCACGACCGCGTTGACGCCGGAGTTGCGGACGGCAAAGCGTTCGCCCGCCATGCCGCGCACAAAAACCTCGCCTGCCGTCGCGCCGTAAAGTGCCACGTTGCCGATGATGATGTTTTCCTCCGGCACAAAGGTTGAACCTTTCGGTGGATAGACGATCAGCTTTCCGCCGCTCAAGCCTTTGCCGAAATAATCATTCGCATCGCCTTCCAACTCGTGCGTCATGCCGCGCGGCATGAACGCGCCAAAGCTCTGGCCGGCGCTGCCGTTGAATTTCAAAAGCACTGTATCTTCAGGCAGTCCCGCCGGTCCGTGTTTCTTCGTGATTTCGCTGCCAACAATCGTGCCGACCACGCGGTTCACGTTGATAATCGCCAGTTCGGCGCGGATTTTTTCGCCGCGCTCAATAGCCGGTTTACAAATGTCGAGCAACTTGGTCACGTCCAAGGATTTTTCCAAGCCGTGATCCTGATCCTGCTGGCGGAAACGTCCGACGTCCGCGCCCATTTCCGGCTGGTGCAAAATCGGCGTGAGGTCGAGGCCGTTGGCCTTCCAATGCTCAATCGCTTTCCACGGAAATAATTTGTCGGTGCGCCCAACCATGTCTTCCAGCTTGCGGAAACCGAGCTTGGCCATGATCTCGCGCATTTCTCTAGCGATGAAACGCATGAAATTCACGACGTGTTCCGGCTCGCCGGTGAAGCGCTTGCGCAGTCGCGGGTCCTGCGTGGCGACGCCGACGGGGCAGGTGTTCAGATGGCAGACGCGCATCATGATGCAGCCCATCACGACGAGCGGCGCGGTGGCAAACCCAAATTCTTCCGCGCCAAGCAGCGCGGCAATCGCCACGTCGCGGCCGGTTTTCATCTGGCCGTCCGCCTCGACATAAATGCGGCTGCGAAGATTATTCAGCACGAGCGTCTGGTGCGCCTCGGCCACGCCGAGTTCCCACGGACCGCCGGCATGCTTGATGGACGAGAGCGGCGATGCGCCGGTGCCGCCGTCGTGGCCGGAAATCAAAACCACGTCCGCGTGCGCCTTGGCGACGCCCGCCGCAATCGTGCCGACGCCGACTTCGGCGACGAGCTTCACGCTGATCCGGGCGTTGCGGTTCGAATTTTTCAAGTCGTGGATCAGCTCCGCCAAATCCTCGATGGAATAAATGTCATGGTGCGGCGGCGGCGAAATCAGGCCTACACCCGCCGTGGTACCGCGCACCTTGGCGATGGGCGGATAAACTTTCTTGCCGGGCAGTTCGCCGCCTTCGCCAGGCTTGGCACCTTGCGCCATCTTGATCTGAATTTCCTTCGCGTTTACGAGATAATGGCTCGTGACGCCGAAACGTCCGCTGGCGACCTGCTTGATGGCGGAATTTTTCGAGTCGCCCCTTTCGTTGGTCCACACGTAGCGCAACGGGTCTTCGCCACCTTCGCCGGTGTTGCTGCGTCCGCCCAACCGGTTCATCGCGATGGCAAGGGTTTCGTGTGCCTCCTGCGAAATCGAGCCATAGCTCATCGCACCGGTCTTGAAGCGCTTGACGATTTCCTCGACCGACTCCACTTCTTCAATCGGCAGCGGCTTCTCGGCATACTTGAAATCCAGCAGCCCGCGCAACGTGCAAAGGTTCTTCGCCTGGTTGTTAACCAACTCGGCGTATTCGCGGTAAATTTTTTCGCTGCCGAGCCGGCAGGCCGTTTGCAGTTTGTGAATAGTCTGCGGATTGAACAAATGATGTTCGCCGCCGTCACGCCATTGATACTGGCCGCCGGCGTCGAGTTCCGTGTTGACCTCCTCGCGCGGAAACGCGCGGGTGTGCCGCGCCAGCGCTTCCTCGGCAACGACTTCGAGGCCGACACCCTGGATGCGCGACGGCGTCCAGGTGAAATACTTGTCCACCACGTCGCTGTTGAGGCCGATGGCTTCAAAAATCTGCGCGCCGTGATAGCTCTGAATTGTCGAGATGCCCATCTTGGCCATCGTCTTGACGACGCCCTTGATGGCGGCCTTGATGTATTTTTTGACAGCCAGCTTGTGGTCGGTCTCGGCCAAAAGTTTCTCGCGCATCAAATCCGCGATGGTCTCGAACGCGAGATACGGATTGATGGCCGTGCAGCCGTAACCGATGAGCAGGGAGAAATGATGCACCTCGCGTGGCTCGCCGGATTCGAGAATCAGACCGATCTTCGTTCGTGTGCCGCTGCGGATGAGATGGTGATGCACGCCGGAAACCGCCAGCAATGCGGGAATCGGCGCGAGCGCCGCGCTGACGCCGCGGTCGGAAAGGACGACGATGTTCGCCCCGTCAACAACCGCCTGGTCGGCCGCCGCAAAAACATTCTCCAGCGCCGCCGCCAGAGCTTTTGGGCCGTCGGCAACCTTAAACAAAATTGGCAGCGTGACTGTTTTGAAACCGGGCCGCTGGATGTGGCGCAGCTTCTCCAGTTCCTCGTTCGTGAGGATGGGATAATGCATCTTCACGAGACGGCTGCTTTCCGGCGTCGGTTCCAGCATGTTGCCTTCGCCACCGACCATGATTTCCGTCGAGGTGATAATTTCCTCGCGAATCGGGTCGATCGGCGGATTCGTCACCTGCGCGAAGAGCTGCTTAAAATAATTGTATAGCAACTGCGGCTTGTTCGAGAGCACCGCCAGAGGCGTGTCCGTGCCCATCGAGCCGAGCGGCTGCATGCCGTCGCGCGACATCGGGCCGACGATGAACCGCAAATCTTCAAACGTATAGCCGAACGCCTGCTGCCGTTGCAGTACCGTCATGTGATCCTCTTCGTGGAGGACCGGCGGCTCCGGCAGGTTTTTCAGCAGGACGTGATTTTCGTCGAGCCATTTTTGATATGGCAGCGCGGAGGCATATTTTTTCTTCAGCTCCTCGTCCGCGATGATGCGGCCCTGTTCGAGATCCACCAAAAACATTTTGCCCGGCTGCAACCGGCCCTTGACCGCGATGCGTTCCGGTTCCACCGGCAGCACGCCCGCCTCCGACGCCATGATCACCACGTCATCTTTCGTGACGTAATAACGCGACGGCCGCAGGCCGTTGCGGTCTAGGCACGCGCCGATGAACTTTCCGTCCGTGAACGCCATCGAGGCCGGTCCGTCCCACGGCTCCATCAGGCAGGAATGAAATTCGTAGAACGCGCGCCGCTCGGCGTCCATGCTCTCGTGATTTTCCCACGGCTCGGGAATCATCATCATCATCGCGTGCGGCAGCTCGCGGCCCGCCAGCGTGAGCAGCTCCACGCAGTTGTCGAACTGCGCCGAGTCGCTGCCGTCGGTGTTGATGACGGGAATGATCTTCTTCAGGTCGTCGCCGAAAAGCTGGCTGGTGAACAGTGCCTGCCGCGCCTTCATCCAGTTGACATTGCCGCGCAGCGTATTGATCTCGCCGTTGTGCGCGATGTAGCGGTTCGGATGCGCGCGGTCCCAGCTCGGAAACGTGTTCGTTGAAAAACGCGAATGGACGAGCGCGATCGCCGTGACGACGGCGGGATTGCGCAGATCGTCGTAATATTTCTCCACCTGCTCGGACATCAGCATGCCCTTGTAGGTGAGCGTGCGCGCCGACAGGCTGGAAACATAAAACCATTTGCCGCCGGGAATTTTGTTGCCGTAACGGATGGTCTGCTCCGCCACCTTGCGGATGACATAAAGCTTCCGCTCGAACGCAGCCTCGTCCTTCAGAGCCGCGTTGCGGCCGACAAACACCTGCGCCATGAACGGCTCCGCCTCCACGGCGGTCTTGCCGAGTGAGGAATTGTTCACCGGCACTTCGCGCCAGCCCAGCAGCGTCTGGCCTTCGGCGGCAATGATCTTGGCCAGTTCGTTTTTGATGGCCTCGCGTTCGGTCGGATTCTTTGGCAGAAAAACCTGGCCCACGCCGTATTGTCCGACGGCGGGAAGCTGGAAGCCGAGCCGGGCTGCCTCAGTCACGAAGAAATCGTGGGGCACTTGGATGAGGATGCCCGCGCCGTCGCCGGTGTTCGCCTCGCAGCCACAGGCGCCGCGATGGTCGAGGTTCACGAGAATCTTCAGCGCGTCGCTCACCATCTGGTGCGACTTCCTGCCCTTCATGTTGACGACGAAGCCCAACCCGCAGGCGTCGTGCTCAAACTGCGGATCGTAAAGTCCCTGTTTCAGCGGCGCAGAAATCGGATTTTGCGCTTGCCGGTCATTAGTTTCGTTTGTCGGGTTCCTAGTCATCGGTCGGCGGATAAGCCTGCGTTCACTTATTTTTTACCCAAATTTAATCCGGGCGCAATATATGTTTTCAAAAATCATGAAGAATCTGCGATAAAGAAATGATTTTTTTGCCCTTCTTGCATTAGCAATGGACGTGTTCGAAGGTGTAAACACGATACGTCCGCGGAGTTTCGAGGAATAGTCCGGCACCGATTTTAACAATTTTGCGCCATTCAATCCGTGCCAAGCCGTGAAATTCGTGCCAGATTTTTTGCGATGAGCTTGAAGAACATTTCTGAATTTCTCGCGCTGCGGCGGAACACTTCGCTGCTACTCGTCGCGCTTTTGCTCGCCGGCACCGGCGAGAAACTCTGGCTCGGCTTCGCGCCAAAATACATCGAGGTGCTTGCGCACGGCGTTCTCTCGGCGGCACAAATCATTTTGATCATCGGGCTGTTCGATGCGCTGCAAACCTTTCTTGGCGCAATCTATGCCTATCCCGGCGGGTGGCTGACCGATCATTGGGGCCAAAGAAAATCTCTGCTGCTGTTCAGTGCCATTTCCATTTCCGGTTACGTTCTGGTCTTAGTCTGGCAAAGCTGGCTCGCGCTGCTGCTGGGCTCGTTCTTGTTTCTCGCGTGGAGTGCCTTGTCGCTGCCGGCCACATTGAGCGTCATTGCCACGTCGCTGCAAAGCAACCGGCACACGATGGGTGTCGGCGTGCAATCCATGATCCGGCGCGTGCCGATGATGATTGGGCCGCTCATCGGCGGCTGGCTGCTCACGCGTTTCGGTTGGACGGACGGTGTGCGTTACGCGCTCGCGCTTTGCATCGTGATGAGCCTGCTCACGGCGGCGTTCCAATGGTTCATGTTCGAGCCCGACGGCAATGCTGCCGCCGCGCAAAATAAAAACTCAACCGCCGCGACCATTTCATTTCTCGGCGTGGTCAAGACCTTCACGCCCGCGCTGAAGGAACTTCTCGTCAGCGACATACTCATCCGCTTCTGCGAACGCATACCGTATGCCTTCATCATTTTGTGGGCGATGGATTCCGGGGGCGTCACGGCGCAGCAGTTCGGCTATCTCGTCACGTTCGAGATGGTCACGGCCATGCTCTGTTACATTCCCGTCGCTCATCTCGCAGATAAATACGGACGCCGACCCTTCGTGCTCATCACGTTTGTGTTCTTCACGCTGTTCCCGGTCACGCTGCTCTTCGCGCACAACTTCGCGTGGCTGGCGCTGGCGTTCGTCGTGCGCGGGCTGAAAGAATTCGGCGAGCCGGCGCGCAAGGCGCTCATCATTGGCGAGGCCGCGCCGGAATTGCGTGCCCGGACCTACGGCGCATATTACCTTATCCGCGATTGCACGGTCACGACCGGTTCCTTTCTAGGCGCGTGGCTCTGGTATATCAGCCCGCGGGCCAATTTCGTTGGCGCTGCCATCTGCGGGGCGATGGGAACGCTCTGGTTCTGGTGGTTTATTTACCGGAAGAAAGGCAATTAAGTTCAATTCAGCAACATTCCCGTCCATCGCATGAACAACGGACAACGGGTAGTAATCTATTTCGCGCGAAGGTTGCGAAGAAAACCGAAGGAACCCGCACTTATGGGCAAATGTTATGAATTGACCCCCTTTAGACCCTTTACAACTATTGCTGAACCGAAACCAGCGATTGCTAAATTGGAAAAAGCTTTCGCTGAAATGATTTTAGCGACTCCTAAAACGGATTCAGGAGCTCCTAAACTGAAAAAAGGAACTCCTAAAACGAAAAAAACAATTCCTAAAACGCTTTCAGGAACTCCTAAAATGAAAATATGAGATGGATTTTTGACCAAAAACGTCAAAAAATCGGGTTTTTTGAAGGGCGTCGGAACCGGCTTTAACGCTGAATTTAACATAACCTGCTTAAAATGGATAAACTGTAGCCTTTGAGCAGTTTTTAATGCCGGTTGGGTGGCAGTCCCGTAATGCGGGATGTGTCCGCTCAAGATTCCGCCGGAAGAAGTTTGAGCCGACTCACGCCGGGCTGCAACACATTTAGGTAGGGCGGTCCTTGACCGCCAGTCTTTGCAGACGGCCACCATTGCCAACGAACGTTTTTTGGTTCACCACGACGGCTGCAGGCCGAAGCGCTCAGGCAACGGTTCGAGTTTAGGACAATGGACGGACGCGGAACAAGCTCTGCCACGAAGTGCTCGGATGCCTGCTAGGACTGCACGGTCACGCGCCCGCCGCCGTTTTTCCCCCGCGGGCTGGCGACGTGAAAGCGGCAGGGGGGGCTGCCGCAGTCCAAAACCTCGCGGAACTTTTCAGACGGACTAACAAAACACGGCTACAGTTTCATTTAGCCCGCGATCTTATTCCGGCATTTTCATCATCTCATCGCCGCTCATCGGATGCGGATTCGCGCCGATGGCCGCGCGGGCGGCCTTCACATCATCAGCCGTGACTTCGCCCATTCCGTTGCCCCAGGAACTGCGGATGTAAGTCAGCACGGCGGCAAGGTCGGCGTCCGGCAGGGCAGCGCCCATGGCGGCCATTTGAAGATTCCAAGTCTGGCTTTCCACCGTGATGGAACCGGCAATGCCCATCAGCGGAATGTGCGTGAGCCGTTGGACGCCCTTGGCCTTGACCCATTCCGACCCGGCCAGCGGGGGCGCCTGGTTCGGCTTGCCCAGGCCGTCCGCGCCATGGCAGGTGCCGCAGTTCGATTCGTAAATTTTCCTGCCGCGGGCGATGGCCGCCGCCGCGCCGGACTTGGGCTGATACGAATCCAGTTGATCCGCCGATGCGTAAGGCCCGTAGACCCGCTCGTCAAACCAGCCGCCGTGATGGTCGAAATAAACAAACCCGAGAAACAAAAGCACGAGCGTCAGCGAAAAAACCCACATAGGCACGGTCGAGCGCGTCGCCGTGGGCTCGGCGTTGGACGGGGTCGGACATGATTTTGTTTCGTCGCTCATTTTATTTGGCCGGGGCGTTCGTTGAAATTTGAACCGGCGTGTAAGGCGCTTCATATAGCGGCACATCGGCGTGCAGGCTCAAAAGATACGCCACGAGCTGTTTCGCCTCCGGCTTAGGCACGACTTCATAGCCGGCGGGCGGGGCGAACTCGCTTGGCAGGTTCAAGGCGTCTGGCGAAGGCGCGTCGCCAATTTTCCTGGTTTCAAAAAGAAAGCGGAACGGCGGCATCGCGGAATTTTTCACGACGCTCTGCGGCGCGTAGAGGTGGAGCAAATGCCAGCTTGCATTGTTCAGGCGCGTGCCGGCATCCGCCAGATCCGGCCCCGCGCGCAAGCTGCCGAGCTGGACAGGGGAATCGTAAAGATAATCCGCCGCGACGCTGCGGCGTACACCCCAGCCGCGCGAAATGTCCGCACCCGTGGGAATCAAATGCGTCTCAACTTTGCCACCAACGGCGGTTATTTTGTCATTTGCAGAGTCCGCTTCTTCTTTTGTCAGGCCGGTCAATTTCAAGGTGGAAATGAGATTGCTCACGGCGTCCGGATTTTTCCCCGCACCGGTCAGCACAACTTCAAACGCAATGCCGGTCTGCTGGATTTGTTCCGTGTGACAGGCCGCGCAGCCGTTCGCACGATAAACCTGCAAGCCAAGCGTCGCGTCGCCGGTGCGTTGAACCGGATAGGTGTCTCCGGAATTGAGAACGGCGGTCTGCTTCGCCGTGCCAAGCTGCAACGCCGGTGCAAGCACAAAGCCGCACCACGAGGCACCGAGCGCGATGAACGCGGCTATGAAAACACTAATGCCGTTTTTCATGGCTTCACCTCCGAAACTTCCAGCGGCGCAGTCACGGCGGCGATCACCGACTTGATCAGCGCGAGTTTCCATTTGAGCGTCATCACAAAAATGTTCGCGGCGAACAGCAGGCTGCCAAGCAGGAGGAACAAAAGTCCGGTCGTGCTGGCGCGCAGAAATGGCAGCGTCGTTGCAAGATCGTAATTTTTCAATCCCTGTTCGATGCCTCCAATGGCCAGCGATCCGGCCAGAAGAACGATGCCGAGCATGAAACACCAATGTTGAAAGCGGACAAATTTAGGGAACGGCAATTCAAAGTCCATGATGCGTGGCAGCAGTTCGTAAACCGCGCCGCATATGATGATCGCGAAGAAGCCAAGGATTTGCAGCTGCTCCTGTGCCGGGCCAAACCAGGTAAATTGCACGATGCGGCTGAAATGCGGACAAGCGGATGCGATCAACATCAGGCCGGACAAAAGAAACGCAGCCGAGCCAAATTTGATGTAGCAGAACGGCCCGCCTTTGCAATGGACATCTGCACCGCACACGGTCTTGACAACAATTACCGCGATGGCGATGAGCGGGACGATCAAAAGCGATGAAGCGACGGTGCTCAACGCCGGCAACCAGGCCGGCACGGGCGCGCCCTGCGGGATGCCGCACCACGTTCCGAACAAGATCAGGGTCCAGAAGGCGAACAGCGCGAAGTAGCTGCTTTGCAGCGGACGTCCGGCGAGTTTTGGCAGGAAATAAAATGCCGTGCCGAGGCCGACCAGCGAGAGCCAGACGAAAATCAGGTTGTTCGCAAACCACCAGCCGATGACGGCCTGCGTCACGCCGCGAACCGGATGACCCGAGACGATCAAAAGATTTGCGGTTGCATAAATCCACGGAAACCACAGCAGCGCGGCCAGCAGGAACCAGTGCGACGGATATAATTCGCGTTCCTTGCGCTGGCCGAAAGTGGCGACGGCGGAAATGGCGACCAGCAGAAATGCGGCGAACAACAGAACCGAACTGCCTCGCGGAAATTCCAGCCACGCAAAGCCGGTGCTATCGCCGATCAAAATTGCAACTATGCCGATGAAGACGCCCAAATGCCAGATGTTCGCAGCTACGATTGGAACGAGCGGCAGGACAAGCTCGGTCTGGCTCAATCGCGCAAAAATCCAGAGCATCACGCCGAGCGCGGCAGGGATGCAGAAGCCGTAAAGGATCGCGTCGTTCGCGGCGGGCTGAGCGTGGCCGTAGCTCAGCACCGGGCAATCCGCAAACATGTCGGGCTTGTGAAACGTCAGCGAGGCGATCACCGCCAGCAACAGGCCGACGACGAGCCACAACGCCGCGCCGCCAAAGAGCGCTAGCAGCGGCACGCGGCAGGAAGCGTCAATTTTTTGCTGTGAAAGGTCGTTCATTCAAATGGATTCGGTTTCGGCGCAACCACCGGCGCGGGCGCGCTGGCCTTTTCTTCACGCGCAATCAAATCCGCGCGAGCGGCGGCGGGATTCTGCCATTCCTGCGCGGCGAGCTGGATGGCAGTTTCTATCGGCAGGCGCACGATGCTTCGCGGTTGATCTGCCCAGCCAACCTTGTTGAGCGACGCCATTTCATTTGTGCGAATTTCAAAAAGCGCTTTTGTCCGAAACGCCGCGCTATCGGCGTCAATCGCCGGGACGTTCACCAGAAATTTCACCGCGACGACGAGCACGGCGAAAATCACGCTCCCAACGATGAAGGCGATCGCCGCGCCCGAGGCGCTGGTGTGTGTTTTTTGATTCATCGGTCACCTCCATTGGCGGGCAGCGTGTCAGGATATTCCTCCGGCTCAAGGCCGATGCCCATCGCTTCGAGCACGCGCGGGTCGCGCTGCGGATACGGCGGATGGCTGGCAAATTTTTTCAGGAACACCCACGACAGGAATCCGCCCATGAACGCGAGACAGCCGAGCTGCAGCGGAATCCATTTGAGCGGATAACCGTCCGGTCGCGCGGCGGGCAGGATGTTAAAGCTCAAGTCGAGCGCGTGCATCAGCCACGCGAGCGCGCATACGGGCAGAACGATCTTGAAATTGCTTTTCGCCTTCACCGGCAGCAGCAGGAAAAACGGCACAAAGAAATGGCCGACGATCAAGATCATGCTCACCCACCACCACGAGCCGCGTTCGCGGATGAGATACCAGAAGGTTTCCGTGGGCATGTTCGCGTTCCAGACGACGAAGTATTGCGCGAACTCGGTGTAGGCCGAGAAAACGGTGAACGCGAAGAACCACACGCCAAGGAAATAAAACTGGCTGTCATGCAGCACGCCGTCGAGGATGCGCTGGCGCTGCAAGATCACGGTGATGACATAGACCGTCGCAAGCGCGATCCAGGTGCAGTCGGAGAAGAAATAGACGCCATATATCGCGGAGAACCATTGGTATTGGAGCGATTTAACCCAGAGAACACTCGCACCGGTAATCGTCGCCGCGAACGCGAGGATTCCCCAGCCTGAATGGAAGCGCATTTTCTGGACGCAAAGCGCGTCGCCCGTCACATCCTGACGCAAAGACCAGTAGCGCAGCCGCGATGTGAGCAGCCACCACACTCCGAAGAACGTCGCTGAAACGATGACAAATCCTGCCAAAGTGAAGACCGGCGCACGCGCGCGGATCAATTCATCTGCCGCCGGCAGGGTGAGCCAGGTGAAAATTTTCGGCGCGAACAAAATCACTGGTAAAAACAATATTGCCAGCCACGGAAAAAGCAGCGACGCGAGATGTTCGCAGAAACGGCGGATGGGCACCGACCAGCCGGCGTCCGTCAAATGATGCACGATGACCAGAAACAAAGAGCCGAGCGCGATGGTGAGATAAAATATGAACGCGAACAGCCACGAGAATCCAAACGCGGTTCCGCCGTCATGCTTGAAACTGATGAGAGCGCCCACCACGGACAAGATTCCGCCACCCACCATCAACACGGACGGCAGCCTGCTCCAGCCGGACAAATCCAGCTTCGGCGGCAGATGAGTTGTGTCTTTGTGCGAACTCATAATCATTTCAGCGCGGCCTGTTGGTCGGCCGTCAAATCGTTGGTCGACCCGAGCCAGCTTAATTGCAACGCGCGCGTGTAGGCGATGATTGCCCAGCGGTCTTCGGTCGGAACTATCGGCCCATACGCGCCCATCAAACCTTTGCCATGCGTGACCGTGTTGAAAATTTCGCCGTCGGTCATCTCGACGATCCGCTTGTCGTGCAGGTTCGCCACGGCGGGCATCAAGCCGAGTTTTTTGGTGATGCCATTGCCATCGCCAAGCCTGCCGTGGCACGGCGCGCAATAAATGTCGAAGCGTTCGTGACCGCGTGCGAGCAAGGCGTCATTGACCGGCAGCGGATTTGTCTCGACGAAATTTGTCGTGCCGGAAATTTTTCCGGTGTTGACGGGCGCATCTTCAAAGCGATAGACCGCGCCGTCCACGGTTTGAATCGGCTCGCTGCGCGCAATTGTCCCGGCGGGCGGCAATTGCGAGCTAATGCCGTTCGTGAAAAAGTCGAACGGCTTCTGCGGGCGCAGTTTCGCCTGGCGGTCCATGTCGGGGAAGACCTCGATGGGCGGTTTGCGCGAAAGCCGGCCCGGCAATCCGGCAATGCCGACCACCGCCGCACCAAGCGCCGCTCCAATCAACAACATTGAAATGATGTAGCGCATCAGTCTGCGTCCTCCACGAGTTCGATGTTCACGCCGCCGATCTCTTCGAGCAGCTTGCGGGTTTCGTTTTCGGAAAATTTCGGATCAGTCGCGCCGATGGCGAGGAAAAACTTGTCGCGCGATGCGAGCGCAAAATTCTTGTTCGCAAACAACGGATGATGCAGGCGCGGCAACTGGTTCAGGCCAAGCATCCCCACGAGCGCGCCCACCGCGCCGCCCATGATCATCATGATGTAGGCCGGCACGAAGGTCATCGGCGGGCTGAACATCGGCTTGCCGCCGACGATGAGCGGATAATCAAACGCATTCGCATACCAGATCAAGCCGACGACGGACAAGAACGCGCCCGCGCCCATCGCGAGCGAGACCCAGCCGACGAGCGAGTTGCCAAGCTTCATGACTTTTTCCATCCCATGGATCGGGAACGGCGTGAAAGTGTCCCAGCGCTGGTAGCCGGCGTCGCGGACTTTTTCCGCCGCGCTTAAGATGGCGGCAGGCGAGTCGAATTCAGCGATGATGCCAAAATGTTTCATCGTTTCTCTCCTTTCGCGCCGCCCAGGCGGTGATGCGGATTGGCCTCAGGCATCACGCTTTTAACTTCTGATATCGCGATCATCGGCAGGAATTTGACGAACAGCAGATACATCATGAAAAATGCCCCGAGCGTGCCGATGTAAAGCAATATGTCCCAGATGGTCGGAATGTATTTGCCCCAGCTCGACGGCAGAAAATCCTGATACAGCGAGCCGACGACGATGACGAAGCGTTCGCTCCACATGCCGATGTTGATGAGCACGCCGATGATGAAAAGCGCCGCGAGGTTCGCGCGGATTTTTTTAATCCACAACAGTTGCGTCACACACACGTTGATGCCGATCAAAATCCAGCCCATATACCAGTAGGTGTGCCCGAAAAGACGGTGCGTGAAAACCCAGCGCTCATACGTGTCGCCGCTATACCAGGCGATGAAAAATTCCATCGCATAGATGTAGTCAATGATGAGGCCGCTCACCAATGTCAGCTTCGCAATCTTGTCGATGTGCGGCAATGTGATGATGTTTTCGAGGCCGCACCATTTGCGGAGCGGCACCAGAATCACCAGCATCATGCCGAAACCGCAGAACACGGCGCCGATCACGAAATACAGCGGGAAAATCGTCGCATGCCAGCCCGCGAGCATCGAGGTGCAGAAGTCCAAACCGACGATGGAACTCACCGTGAACACGAGTAGCGTGCAAAGACCGCACAGCACGACGTAGGCCTTCTCGTAATTGTGCCATTGCCGCGCCGAACCGGTCCAGCCCATCGCGAGGAAACTGAAAATGCCCTTGCGGATACGAGTCGTCGAACGGTCGCGCAATATCGCGAAATCGGGGATCATGCCCATGAACCAGAACAACATCGAGACCACCAGATAGGTGTTCACCGCGAACACGTCCCACATCAGCGGCGAACGGAACTGCGGCCAGTTGCCGTTTGAATTCGGGATCGGGAACATGAACCAGTCGAACCACGCGCGCCCGACGTGGATCGCAGGATAAAGGCCCGCCATCATCACCGAGAAAACCGTCATCGCCTCGGCCATGCGGCCGATGGTCGTGCGCCAGTGCTGCTTCGTCAGAAACAGCATCGCCGAAATCAACGTGCCGGCGTGCGCGACACCGACCCACCAGATGAAGCTCACGATGTCCAGGCCCCACATCGCCGGATGATTGTTGCCCCAGACGCCGACGCCGGTCGTTACCTGGTAAATCAGCGCCACCGGCAAAACCACCATCGCGCAAAACGCCGCCGGCAGGAACAACACCAGCCACCAGCGCGGAATTTTTCCTTCCGCGAATGCCGACAGCTTGTCCGTGAGCCAGCCGAGGCCTTTGTTGCCCTCGACGACGGGCGCACGCCGCAGTTCAGCGGGCGGCGCGAGCGATTTCAAATTGGTTGCGGAATCAGCCATTAACCGTTTCCTTCCGATTTGAAATTGGGGAGCGCACGCCTCTGGCGTGCATTTTTCGGCGTCCCGCTGAAAAAGGTTTGGGCGCGACGCCCAAACCCGCACGCGGGACGCGTGCGCTCCCAAGCAAAAATTTCGTTCGTCAAATTCATGTTCAACTAAATTGTTTTTCTCGCGTCAGCTTCAGCCATTGTGATTTTCGTATTCTTCCGAGCTGTAAGGCGCGTGATAATCCGGCATGTGGATGTTCGGGTTGCGGACTCGCGCGAGATACGTCGTGCGCGGCTTCGTCAGCAAATCGCCGAGCACGGAATAGTTCAGCGGCAACATTTTCTGTTTCGACACCGAGCTTTCCGGGTCGCTGATATCGCCGAAAACAATCGCCTGCGCCGGGCACGCCTGCTGGCACGCGGTCTTGGGGATCGTTCCTTCTGATTCCTTCAAACGCACGTTGTCGGTGGCGCCGGCCTTGACCTTCTGGGCGATCTTCGCCTGCTCGATGCGCTGCGTGCAATAGGTGCATTTCTCCATGACGCCGCGCATGCGCACCGTCACGTCGGGATTCTTCGACAGCTTGATCAAATCCCATTCGTCTTCCGTGCGCATCCCGCTGTTCGGATCCTTCCACCAGCGCAAGATGTCCAGCTCGCCATCCGTCTTGTGGCCGAAAATCGCCGTCGAATAAATTGTCCCCTTCAATTCGCTCAGCGGACGCTTGTTGAAATCGAGATAATTGAAACGGCGGACCTTGTAAGGGCAGTTGTTTGAGCAGTAGCGCGTGCCGATGCAACGGTTGTAGGCCATCACGTTCAAACCTTCCTGGTCGTGAACGGTCGCGGCGACAGGGCAGACGTTTTCGCATGGGGCGGATTCGCACTGCTGGCAGAGCATCGGCTGGTTCACCGCCTGCACGTCGTCAATCCATTCCGCGAACTGCTGGTCCGGGTCGGCCTGGTTTTGGTCGGCCTTGAAATCAAAAAACGCCGGGTTGTTCTTGCGCTTCGGATCGCTCGTGTAATAACGGTCAATCCGCATCCATTGCATTTCGCGGCCGCGATGCACCTGGTCTTTGCCGACGATTGGGATGTTGTTCTCGCTCTGGCACGCAATCACGCAGGTGCCGCAGCCGACGCACGCATTCAAGTCCACCGCCATGCCCCATTGATGGAGCGCGGTCTTCTTCGCCTCGTCGAGCGGGTTCGGATAGAGCGACTGAACCACCGGCGGCGCCTTTTCCTGCATCTCCTGCGCGAACTTCGGGTCCTTGATGAAATCGTCGAGGTTCGCCTCGCGCACTGCGGGACGGCCTTCCATGGACCAGTGCGATTGCGTGGTCGCAATCACATACGTTCCGCCGGTCTTGCGGATTGTCGCGCCGGTCTCAATATATTTTCCGCTGAAAATCTTATACGCGTTGAAGCCGACGCCCGTGCCGACGCGACCCGCCTTGTCGCGACCGTAACCGAGCGCGAGGCCGAGCGAATAATCCGCCATGCCCGGCTGTGTCCAGATCGGGCCGGAAACCAATTTGCCGTTCAACGAAATCTCCACGATGTCGCCGTTCGCCACGTTGAGATCGCGCGCGGTTTTGCGGCTGACGAGCACGGCGTTGTCCCAGGTGATTTTGGTGACCGGATCGGGAAGCTCCTGCATCCAGCCGTTGTTCGCATAAAATCCGTCGTCCACCTTCGCGTCGCGATAGAAAATGACTTCGAGGCTGCTGGCGGAAGGCGCGGGCACGCTGCCAATCGCGGGCGAAGCCGCGCTCGCATTCACTCCAACCGGCTGAGGCGCGGAACCGTCAAGAAACCCGTTGAACAAAAATTTCTGCCAGTCGCCAGAACCGTTGAAAGTTGCCTGAACGATGTCGTAGGCATTCTTCTGCGTCTCGCCGGCGATGCGCGCGAGAAATTCCAATTCAGTAATTCCGCCGAACAGCGGCTGGATCAGCGGCTGGATGGCGACCAGGATTCCGTCGCTCGTCGTCGCATCGCCCCATGATTCGAGATAATGCCCAGCAGGGAAAAGCCATTGCGATTTCCATGTCGTGCTCGCCGATTCATCTTCGTAATAACCGAGTCGAACGATTGTTGGGCTGGCCTGCACTTCATTTTTAAACAAAGACAACCAGGAATTATAAGCAGGATTTCCGCCTACGATGACGAGCGTATCGCTTGCGGCAAAATCTTTCAAATTCGCACTCGCAGTATCCGTCGCTGGAATCAAAGTCACCATGTTGCCGATTGCGCCGAGCGCGGAGTTGATGGCATACGCGAGCAGATGCACTTCAATCGGCTGGCGCTGACCGGCAACGACCAAAACATTTCCACGATTGGCCACCAAATCCTTCGCCAATTCAGAAACCCATTTGACATCCACTGTCGCCGGAATTGAGCCGGATGATCCGTTAACCAAAGCCAGAACGGCTTGAGCAATTTCTCCAACCAAACTCGCCGCCACGCGAAGCCGGTGATCCGCGCTCGCGCCGGTCAGCGTGAAGAGCGATTCCACCGCATAAAGCCGGTTCATGTCTTCGCCCGCCTTGCGGCCGGCGGCAAATTTGCGGATATGATTGTGCGCGTCGTCTTCGCCACCGAGGAAATCGCAGTCGAGCGACAAAATCACCTTCGCCTTGTCGAAATTGAAAACGGGCTTAACCGATTGACCGAACGCCTGCGTGGCCCCGCGCTGATGGATGCCGGAATCAATCGCGTCGTAGGTGAACCATTTCGACTGCGGCAATTTTTGCGCGATGATTTTTTGCAGCCGCGCGCGTGAGGGCGAGGTGCTGCTCTCCGCGAGGAAGGCCAAGCCTTCACCGTTGTTCGCCGCAAACTTCTGCGACAAGGTGTCAAGAAACGCCAGCGCCTCGTCACGCGAAACGGTTTTGCCGTCCTGCTTGAAATGCCGCGCGCGGTCGGGATCGTAAACGTTCAGGATGGACGCCTGCGCGAAACGGTCGGTGCCGCCGTTGCCGCCGGGATAAAGTGAATTGCCCTCGACCTTGATGGGACGGCCTTCGTAGGACTTGACGACCAGCGGAATCGCGCCGGTGCGCGTCGGCATGGCCGTGGCATAATACTCGCACTTGCCGTAGACGTAATCTTCCGGCTGCTTGCCGAACGGCTCCAGTTTTTCCTCGGGGCGGCGGCAGCCCGCGCCCGCAAACGCCAGACCTGCCAACGCGAACGACGCGGACATGATCTTCAGGAAATGGCGGCGGCTCGTGCCGTCCAGCTCATCGCTTGCGCCCTGCGGAAATTCGCGATGCAGCCAGTCCTTGAACTCCGGCGTGTCGGCCAGTTCGTCCATGCTGCGCCAGTAGCGCCTGCCGGTCGTTTGCGTCGGAGTTGTGTTGTTGGAATTCATTTATCGGTGACAGGCCGAGCAGCTTTGCAACGATTCGACGCGCATGTGTTCAACCAGTTTTTTGCCCTCGACCGTCTGCAAATGCTCGGCTTCCACGCCGTTTGTGCTCCACGTCCAGCCCAGATCCGTGACCTTGTCCACCGGGCGGATGTGCGCGGCGGGGTCGCGATGGCAGTCGAGGCAGAAGCTCATGCTCAACGGCTTGGCATGATAAACTTCATCCATCTGGTCAATGCGCCCGTGACATTCCACGCAGCCGATGCCGCGAGCGACGTGGACGGAATGGTTGAAATAAACATAGTCCGGCGTGATGTGAACCTGCACCCACGGGATGGGCGTGTTGTTCGCGGCGCTTTCGCGGACGATGGCCAGGCGCGGATCATCCTTCAACACCTGGCTGTGACAGTTCATGCAGGTCGAGGCGGCGGGAATGTTCGCAACCCACGTCTTGTCCACCATACTGTGACAATAGCGGCAGTCCACGCCCAGTTGTCCGGCATGAATTTTGTGGGAGAAGGGGACGGGCTGGACGGGCTGGTATCCGACGCGGGTGTATTTGGGCGTGAAATAAATAGTCACGCCCGCCGCCACGGCACCGCCTGCCAGCGCGGCTCCCACGCCAAGCACCAGCGGCAACCAGTTTGTCCACTTCGGAAAAATCGCTGACATTTAGAACGGCCTCACACGGCCTAAAACACCTTAAATTAAATCCACTCCATCCAGCCCAGAATATGGGCAGGCGCGGATATTAATTAAATTGTCATCCGCGCCGCAAGAAAAGTTTGTGAAATATTTCACTTATGCGTTCCCGGCCGCCGCACATGAAGAACTTCCGGTCGCCGGACGGCCATGATTCCAATTGGAATGTGGCCCAGCCCATGGCAAAACCTGCCGGGTTTGCAAAAAAACAGCCGGAACAATTGCTCGTTCCGGCTTGGGTGATTGGCAGGGTTGGCGCGCAGCGCCGGCCGGCGGCGCGGTAACTTCAAGTTTACACATCGCAACCTCCTGTTACCGCGTCGCGACATCCAGTTCACACACCGAAACTTCATCTTTACACACCGTGAAAGCATCTTTACACAACGAAACACAACTGTCCGGTTTAGAAACCCGGTAAACATTGATGGTTTTGCGGGTCGGCTGGTGGGATTGGTGGTGGCAGCTGAGAAAGCGCCTGTGAAAGGGGCATTTTCTCGAAGAGCGTCAGGCTCAAGA